>JACCEC012106313.1_pt1 | contig 24317 bp, 25 predicted proteins | sample 7450121 | NCBI WGS metagenome assembly JACCEC01 (sample SAMN15323455, study PRJNA562643) | freshwater metagenome | isolation source: river surface water | place: USA:Blue River Watershed | collected 2017-08-18 | reverse complement strand
CGGGCTGGCGTGCGTGTTCCAGTGGGCCATCGGACGGGTCCTGACGGTCCGCGAGCTCGTCGTGACCCGCAAGCCGCTCGTGCGCGTCGTGCAGGGCAACTGGCCCGTGGAGATCGTCATGAACCGCGCGGGGGACCCGATGTTCTCACAGGCGATCACGGACCTCACGCGCGTGGACGCGTACAACCAGACGATCCTCGAGGTTGTCGCGGGGATCTTCCGCGCGGAACCCGAGCGGCGCGTTCTGCTTCTCACGGACCGCAAGGAGCACATTGCGATCCTGGACGCGATGATCGGGTCTTGTCCCGCGTTCGAAGGGATCTCTGTCGGACCCCTGCACGGGAACCTCACGGCCCGTCAGATGGACCAGAACCTCGGCGCGAAGTTCATCCTCGCGACGTACGGCGTCGCGGGCGAGGGCTTCGACTGCCCGGGGCTGAACTGCGTGGTCATGGCGACCCCGCGCAACGACATCCGGCAGTCCGTGGGTCGCATTCTCGGCGAGCGCGTGACGTCCCTCCAGCCGCTGATCGTGGACATTCGGAACATGATGGGCCTGTTCTGCAACCAGGGACGCGAGCGCATCAAGTACTACCACGCGTCCGGGTTCGACGTGCGGATCGAACGGGCTCCGTCGGCGCGGGACGAACCCGACGAACCCTCAGGGTCCGCTGCGGCAGCGGCCGCAGCGGCCGCGCCTGTGAACGACGATATTGACGGCTTTTTGGATGACTAGTTTGTAAAATACGATGCAAACCCTGTCCGAATTGTTCGTGGACGTGTCTGCGTCGAGAAGTCAGGATCACATCGAGCGCGTGTTGCTCCATCTGTTCACATGGCCCCGTACGACGACCTTGCGGGACCTGGACCGTGCGTGTCTCACGGTCCCGCAGGACATCTTGAATCTCGACGCGGCCGCGACGGTTGCGAACATGGACATTGAGCTGCACGCCACGGGACGTCGGGAGTCCGTGACGCTGCTGAAGATCCTTGCGGCGTACCGCACGAGTTTGATGATGCTCACCAAGGCGGACAATGTCCTCGTGTACGACAACGGCGTTCTTGCGGTCCGTGTGCGTCTGAACGAAACACAGACGGGACGTTCGGCGTCGGTGGATGTCGCGCAGGTGCGCATGGCGTTTCAGAAGATGTTGTCATGGGGCCCGTTCAACATCGCATTCCTCGGGGGCCTTCTTGTGGCGCTCGGTGTTGGTATGATTCTTTCTTTCTCTCGAATGTAAAGTGTTAAAAAAAGGAATATGGGGAACGTCTTGTACCCTCCGCGACTCATCCGGGAGACTTTGATCGCAAGCGATCTCGTCGTGGGCGTCACGTCCGCGACGGGTGTCCTTGCGATCCGTGTGGGCCGTGCGGTCCCTGCGCTGAAACGTTCGTGTACCGAGTCGGTGGACATGCTGGAGTACGTGTTCGAAGGGGACGTGGTGTTGCAGTTGACGCGTGTGGACCACGACATTGCGTACGTTCTCACAAACCGGGGCGTGACGAAGAAAGGGATTGTGTCCCGCGAAGCGTTCGCCTACATGGATTCGACCACGTCGAACTGCGAGGACATGGACAAGCTCGCGTCGTTTGTTTCTTCTGCAGTGTAATTAAAAACAAGAAATGTCCTCGTACACGGCGGAGGCGAGCGTGCTCGTGGGGGAGGTGTTGGGAAGTTTGTATCCGCAGCTCCTCCGAATCGTCAAGAGCCCCATCGAAGTCCAGACGCTTCTTCGTGTCCTCACATTCACCGGTCTCGCATGGGCCATGATGAAAGACCGCACGGTGAAACCCGATTGGTTCCAGGGCGCGGTGAACACGCTCCACATTCTCACGAGTTACTACGCGTTCCGTACGATTGCGTCCGGCGACGCACTCGCGCTCTTCTACACGTACCCTCTGTGGAACATTCTCTTTGCGCGCATTGCGCTGAAGGAGGAAATTGACGTTCTGAACGGACTGATGACGGTCGTCGGCGTCATCGGAGCGGTCACGGTGTCCATGTCCATGGACCACGTGGACTTGTCCCCGAAGCCGTCGTCGTCAGCGAACGGGTGGATGTACGGCGTGATCGCGGCGCTCCTCGCGGCGGTGACGGAGTCGATCATGTACATTAATTATCACGACGCGTCGTCCTCGAATACACCCAACGACCGCGTGTACAGTTTGTACGCCGGATCGATCCCGTACGTCGCCCTTGTGGCGCTCGCGGGGCCGTGGCTGTTCAAACGGTCCCCGTCGGAAAACAATGGTGGCGGTCTGCGGTCCGCGGGGCTCATTGTGTTGTTCAACGTGTTCGTCGGATTCGTCGGGCACCTTCTGCGCGCGTACGGCGCACTGGGTCTCCGTGCGGACGTGTTCGCATCCCTGAGCTTATCGGGGATCATCTTCGGGTACGTGATCATGTACGTGGTCGAGCGCAAAAAACCGAAGGTCATAACGATCCTCGGTGCTCTGGCGATTTTGGTTGCGGGACTGGTTACGACGTATCGGAGTACCGACGGCAAACGTGGTGACGATGTGGTCCCTGCGGCTGTGGGGGACGCCGATGTTCCGTCCGCGCCTGCGGGCCGTGCGTAACCATGCGTCGTTTGAGGAAGCGCTTGCGGACTTTCGCGAATTGTGCGGGTGCATCAGTGTGTACATACACAGATGGGACAGTGACGACGACGTGCTGTGTCCCGACGAGGACTTTTTTGAGATCTACGATCCGAACGGCGACATGGTGATGGACTGTCGTGATCTCCACATGCAGTTGTATGACCCGCGGTACGCAAACGGGTTCGTGGAAACCTTTTGTTCCGTTCGGCGGGACATACACATCGACGCGGGGATCGTGACGGATGACGCGTCTTCCTTTGTGCCCGCGGACTTTGACAGAATCGCGCACGTGTATCTGTGGACCACGAACGAAGACATTGCGCGCGCATTGTTGCTCCATCGGGCATCCGTCGGGAACCGTACGGTGACGTTCGGGTACGAAGATGATCTTTCGGACCGGTTCCTGCGCTGGTCGGCGAACCAGTTCCCGTCGACGATGCCTCTGCCGATGGCGCCCGGATGGTTCATTGAGACGTCGGGGGACGCGTGTGTTGCACGGTGTTTGTATGTTTAAATGGTGTGTACAATCAGCTTTCGTTCGCCCTTGCGTGTCTTGCGGAACATCTCGGCCGTCTGACCTGCACCACCACCTGCGGCACCTCCGGTTCCTGCGGCACCTCCGGTTCCTGCGGTTGCGCCTCCAGCTGCTCCGACTACGTCGTCGTCGTCGTACTCCGGATTGAAGCGCGACTTATGAAACTCCCACATGGTCCGATGGAAGCAGTGGCGTTTATGCGGGGGCAGAGAGAGCCACGTGCGTTTGAACTTGGCCTTGATGGTTTCGCCCGGGCGCAGCGGGCTCCGATCGAACTCGTCCATCTTCTTGATGAGCGCACGGTTCACGGACGCGACGCGGGTGTTGTCCTCGGTGAACTCCACGTCCACCGTGTCGTCCCCATTGAGTCGCAAGACGCGGCACGGGTCCATGCGGGCGTCGGCGCCGTAGTAGAAAATGACCTCGTCGATGTTCGCACTGCGTGACGTATTGTCCAGGACGATGGCGTTGTATCCCGCGGTACATTGCGCCATCACCTGATGAAATGCCTCCTTCGTGGGTATAACGCCGAAAAAATTGGTCCAGAGTTTCTCGCGGTTCGCATGGACATTGTCGCGAAGCGCGATGACGAAATCAATGTTGTTGCGGAGGTCCGGAGGCATGTCCATCATGTACTGCGCGGACATGATGATCGAAATGTTGTGATGGCGACCGTTGAAAAACAGGAATCGTGTGATCGGGTCCTTAATAAACCCATTACGGTCAAACATACAATCGTCCAGCATAAGAAGTTGATGAAAGTCGGGGTCCTTCTTCTTGAGTCGTTTCTGCAGTTTGACAAAGTTGTGCACCAGTTTTGAATCCCAGCCCTCGTGAATAAACGTCTCGGGGAACATGAGACGGTAGTCGACAAGCGACGTCTCCGTTGGACAGAAGATGAGTCCCGACTGAATCCTGCGGATGTAAAATAGGATGTCTTGGATGAGCGTTGTCTTCCCGGAACCCGTTCGTCCCAGTACCAATATCTTTGGGCTATGTCCGTGCGTTCGAAGGAACTCGAGCCTTCGGGGATCCCACCTCCGAATGTTGAGTTCCAATTCATTTGACATTTTTTTGCTTTTTCTGTGGGGTTTCAAATGGTTATTCAATAAATGAACGAATGACCGCGTGCGATCTCTGCCGTCAACGTGGGATACGCAAACAAGCCGTCTATGGCGTCGCCGGATCGATTGCGACGCGATGCAAACCGTGCGCGACGCAGGGTATGGTGGATGTCAAAAATCGCAAGTGTGCGAAGTGCAAACAGAAACAGCCCGGGTATGCACCGCCCGGTTGTCGGGCAACACACTGTAATGGGTGCAAGGAGCCAGGGATGGTCGATGTGCACCACCACAGGTGCGTCTGTGAATCCGGACGGCCCTCGTTCGGTCGCGTCGGTGACAGGAAGCCCACTTGCTGCGTCTTATGCAAGACGGAGGACATGGTGGACCTTGTGAGCATCAAGTGTCCATGCGGGACGGTCGCTACATTTGGCGATCCCACACGTCGCCGCCCGGAATGCTGCACCAAGTGCAAAAAGGCGGGCATGGTCGATCTCGCTCACAAAAAGTGCAGATGTGGAAGGGCGCGTCCGTCCTTCAATGTCGCGCTCGGCATGGAGCCGGTTTGTTGCAAGGTTTGCAAAACGGGCGACATGATTGACGTGTGCAGTGCACTTTGTGCTTGTGGAAAGCATATGATTTTTGCGTTTCCGGGTGAAAAACCATCTCGCTGCTTCGGCTGCAAGTCCGACGGGATGGTGGACGTGCGGAACGTACACTGCCCGTGTGAAAGGCAGTGCACCTTTGGTTTACCGGGGACTACCGTTGCCGTGGCATGCAAGCGCTGCAAGACGCCTGACATGGTGGACCTGCGCCACGTCAAGTGCAAGCACTGCAGAGACACGCGCGCGAACCCGCGGTACCGTGGGCACTGCTTGTTCTGCTTCATGCACAAGTTCCCCGACGAGCCCGTGGCGCGCAACTACAAGACGAAGGAGCGTGCGGTGCAGGAGTTTCTCACGGCTTCATTCGGGTCCACGCGGACTCTGGTGTTTGACCGTGTGGTGGAGCCGGTGGTACCAGCGGGCGCGGACGAGTTCGAGGTGGTGCCGTGTTCGCGCCGGCGTCCGGACGTTCTGATCGACATGGGGACGTACGTGGTCGTGGTGGAGATTGACGAGAATCAGCATGACACCTACGAGACGATGTGCGAGAACCGACGCGCCATGGAAATCTTCCGGGACAGTGGGCGCCGTCCGCTGGTGATGATCCGCTTCAACCCCGACGGCTACACCGACGAGTCCGGGCGGAAACATCCGAGTCCGTGGGGCGTACAGAAGCACACAGGTGTGTTGTCGGTGATGCCCAAGCGCCGTGCGGCGTGGGACGCGCGTCTCGAGGCGCTGCGGGTGGCGGTGGCGTCGGCGCTGGCTGCACCGCCGGTAAAGGACGTGACGTTCGTGTTCTTGTATTTTTAAATGCGTCGGGTTTGGATCGTGGAAGATCGAAGGGGGGGAAAGAAAAAAAAGAAAACAACCATGGCACAGCCCACGTTCCGTCCGAGCATCACGGTCCGTGACGTCCCGATGGTCCAGACGGGCCCGAACAGTTCGTCGATTCAGTTCGACACGAAGGTTCTCGCGAACCTCCCGAAGATTGCGGTGATCTGTCCGACGGGCAACCGCGGGCACCTGTGGCCTCTGATGAAACACAACATGTTGAAGCAGACGTACCCGCACGACAAGATCGTGTGGATCTTGGTGGACGATGGTGTCAAGGACCCGAAGCTGGAGGAGAACATTGCGGAGTTCGCGCGGACCTTTCGGGGCACGGTGGACTACCGCCACCTCGAGTTGTCCGAGCGACTCATTCTGGGTCGTAAGCGCAATCTGATGAACGAGCTGGGTTTTGCGGTGGCGGACATTTGCGTGCACATGGACGACGACGACCTGTACCACAAGGAGTCGCTGAAGGTCCGCGTGGCGCTGTTGGAGATGTACAAGGGCGAGGGGATCCAGTGCGTCGGATGTACGCAGGTGAATTGTTATGACGTCGTGACGGACACGGCGTTCAACGCGTTCGATCCGTGCCACGCCGGCAAGCCCAGCGGGTTCTCGGAGTCGACGGTGGCGTACTACAAGGAGTTCTGGCAGGAGCGCGGGTGGCCCGACGATGCGCGCAACGCCGAGGGACACCACTTCATGCTCAACCGGTGGCAGAAGGCGATGAACATCCCGAGCAACTTTGTCATCTGCCAGCTCACGCACGACAACAACACCATCGTTCGGCGGACGTACGCGGCGAACGACGCGCCGACGGGTCCCGACGGGCAGCGTCTGGGGTACAAGGAGACGCACATGGACGCGGAGGAGCGCGAGGCGGTCGAGGAGGTCCACGAGGCGATTCTGATGCGCAACCCGAACGAGCGCATGGCGAAGACGTTCCTGGGCGTGGCCAAGACGTTGGAGGACGATCCCGCGCGTCTGCTGGACGTGTACTTCCGGACGCAGTGGGGGATCGAGGCGGCGCACCGGTTCAAGGTGTACCGTCGGCAGAAGATCTCGCTGGACCACTTTTCGCACATTGAGTCGCGGGTGCCGGAGTCTTCGTTTGCGAACGTCCGAATCGCGTACGTGTGCGCACCGAGCTCGAACCCGTTCCCGTGGAGCGCCTTTGAGCGCTGTCCGAACTGGGGCGGCTCGGAGGAGGCCGTGAAGCACATCACGAAATACTTCACGAACCGTCTGGGCGCGAAGGTGGTCGTGTTCTCGCACTGGTCGCGTGAGCTGATTGCGTCGTCGGGGCCGATCGCGGACGTGCGCCGTCGGGGTCGCATGGACCCGGAGACGGGCGTGTGGTGGAAGCCGTACGAGATGTGGAACTCGATGGACGAGGCGGACCTGACGATTGTCTGGCGGGACCCGGGTCAGCTGGAGGGGTTCCGTGTACCGGGGCACAAGTCGGGCAAGACGTGCATCGACATCCACGACCAGCTGCAGGTGTTCGTTCCGAGCGCACTGAGTCCGGTGGATTACATCATGGTCAAGTCGGAGCACCACAAGAACACGTGCATCCCCGCGGAGCACCACCACAAGTGCATTGTGATCCCCAACGGTTTTGATCCGACGATTCTCGGGGAGTCCGTCGTGGCCCGTTCGAGCTCCGAGCGGAAGTACTTGTACATCAACACGTCCCGCCCGGACCGCGGGATGTCCTGTCTGATGGACACGGTGCTGAATGTGCACATGCCGATGCTCAAGGCCAAGACGACGAAGCCGAAGCAGAAGAAGAGCGCGTGGGCGTACGGGTTCCAGGACATGCCCGCGGAGCTCGTGGCGCGCTGGCAGAAGCGCCGCGGGGACGTCGGCGCTCTTGAGATCCTGGAGAAGATCTCGGAGGAGGCGGTGAGCCAGCTGTACAACGACGGGCGGTACTTTTTCTACGCGTCGCGGTTCATCGAGACGGACTGCATTTCTCTGACGAAGGCCATGTTCTACGGGAGCTTCCCGTTGGTGACCAAGGTGGGTGCGGTGGGTGAGAAGGTCCAGAGGTTCATCGGCTGGTTGGAGAAGAAGGGGTACACGGACGTGCGCGTGCCGGTGATGTACGAGATCCCCGCGGACCGTTTGGTTCCCGGCGGGTACGGCGAGGACCCGCACCCGAACGACGCGTCGAGCGGTTTGTACGACGACCGGATGCGGGCGTGGATCGAGTCGGAGACGGGCAAGTTTGTGACCGCGCGGGACCAGGCGGCGATGCGGGAGTTTGTGCTCGAGACGTTCACGTGGGACTCGGTGGCGGACGCGTGGGCGACGCAGGTGTTCGACAAGGCGTGCGAGGTCCGCACGGAGCGCGCGCTGCTCCGTCGGTGCAACGACGTCCTGGACGAGCTGCAGGGGATGTCGGCGGCGCGGGACATTCTGATGAAGCGTCGGGTGGTGCTGGTGAACCCCGTGTACGAGTCGGAGGACGACCGTCAGGTCTCGAAGGTGATCATCTCGAACCACCAGAAGGTGGCGCATGTGATCCACACGTCCAGCGCGCGTCAGGTCGAGCGGTTCATCGAGACCAAGTGGCTGTCGGAGGCGATTGAGGGGTTCGAGAAGCCGCCGGAGAAGATTCGCGTGATCATCGCGGAGGGCTGTGGACTCTTCGGGCTCGTGCGGCGTCTGAAGGAGTCCACGGGGCTGACCGTTGTGGAGCTGTAAGAAGTACGTTCCGGAAACTGGGGTGGTGAGGGCGCATTTTTGTGGTCATTTTTTGCACACACAGCAGCATCTCTGTACAAAACGAGACAATGACGTCCATGTATCTCCTTGATTATATTTACAAGTACCACCGCGCCACGTTCGACGTCCTTGAGAACCGTGAGGTCTTCACGCAGTTCTCGTACTCGCCGACGCGTGAGCTCTGTGTTCTCGACGATCATCTCGCCGTCGAGGACATGGACCGAATGGTGTTCGAACTCGCGGAACACGGGATTCATTTGATTGTGACGAACCTGGTGGTTCCGCGGGGCCGGTACACGCGCGCGGACCTGTTTTACGTCGTGACGAACTTGTCGATGATGCGGACGTCGTCGATCACGTCCGTGGACAACGAGTGGTTGTTCCGCGTCAATGGCGAGCTCGTGGACTTCCGTCCGACGCGTACGGTTCTCGTGCGCAACGCGGACCTTGATTTGGTGATTTTATGACCGATTGGCTTGCAGTGCAATGTCTTGAAGCGATTTCAGCGTGTTGTACAGAATTCCGCTCAGTAGTTTGTACGTTTTCGTGTCGGGGACGATGTGCATGTGGAAGACAGCGTAGAAGTACTCGGCGAGGATGTTCTCTCCCTCGGTCTCGCACCGGTTCTCGAGAACCCGTTTTTTGAGTAAACGCTTCTGTGCGAGCGCGATCTTCTCCTTGGCGATCTTCTCGGCGAGTCCGTCTTCCTCGGGGGCCGCGTCGTCGTTGGAGCTGGACGTTTTGTTCTTCCGGAACCGTTTGCGGATCTCGCGGTTCCAGGGGAGCGAGTGGTCGATGAAGTGCAGCAGCATGTACCCGAGGCTCTCGAGGTCGCACCGGGGCGTTGGCAGGTACTTCTTCTGGACGTGGATGGACGCGTAACTCCGCGTCCCGTTGATGCCCGAGGAGCTCGTGTTCTTCGTGCGGACCGGACGGGCCAGTCCGAGGTCGATGAACACGAGATCGTGCGTCGTGGCCGCGGAGAGCTCCTTGGTCTTGAAGAGGAAGTTCGACGGCTTGACGTCGCCGTGCACGAGGTTCATGTACACGTGCATGGAGTAGAGTCCCTTGAGGATCTGGACGCCCGCGCGGAGGACGGCGTACACGCGGTTGAGTTCGGTGGTGAACGCGAGGTCCCGGAGTTTCGAGAGGTCCGGTCCGAACCGTTCCATGACGAAGAACTCCATCGGCTTTCCTTCGAAGTGGCACACGCCCGCCTCGACGATCTGCGGGACGCGGATGTACCGCTGGAGTCCGGGGAGTTGTTGGATGCGCTCGTGGATCTGCGTGAGGATCTTGACTTCGTTCCCGAGGGCTCCTTCGGAGAGGCCGAACTTGCACACGAGCCCCGGTTGGTTGATGGTCCACACGGATCCGAAGCCGCCCTCGGAAATCAGTTTATTCGGGTAGTACACGCCTCGCGCGCCGAAACAAAACGATCCATCGGTGGGGAGTTTCATTCTTTTTTTCTGGGGAGAGAGACATCCGCAACGATTTTTTCAGCGCGGGAAAAAAGAAAAGAGATGTTCACCGCCGAACTCCGACGTACGCCGTCGGGACCGAAGAAGTTCGTGGTGGTGATCAACGGGACCCGGACGATTCGTTTTGGCCAGCTGGGCGCGAGCGACTACACGTTGCACAAGGACTTTGACCGAATGGTGCGGTACCTGCGTCGACATGCGCGTCCCGAGGATTTCCTTCGGCGCGGCCTGCGCAGTCTGGACGACGTGCGGTCGTCGAAGGAGGACTGGGACGACATTTTCACGGCGGGCTTTTGGAGCCGCTGGCTTCTGTGGAGTCGTCCGGGTCTGAAGGCGGCCAAGGCGTTCATGGCGCGACGGTTCGGCATCCGGTTCGTGTGAAATTATTTTGTGCCGCGGTTCAAATAAACAAAGCAACAACAACACCATGGGCAATGCAACGTCGCTCGCGCCCGAAGATGTCTTCGGGTACGACGTGTCCTCCTCCGACTCATCCGGTTCCGCTGCGGATGTCCTTCTCCCCGGTCCGGCCCCGCACGATCCCGCGATTGCCAAGGCGATGGCTGGGCTTCGTGCGTCCCGGATGTCTGCGCTCGCAAGCCAACGCGCCCATGCGACTTCGCACATTCGCGCGACGCCTCCGTCTGCGTCGGTCCGCGTGACCCCGCCGCGTCCGATGGTCCGTACGTCCACGCCTCCGACACAGATTGTGGTCCCTGCGGAGATCATGGCGCACCTTGCGTTTCCTGCGCTGACGTATGACGACTACCTCAAGCTGACGGACCTTTCGCGCCACGACGAGTGCGTCGCGATGGTCCCTTCGAAACCCGCGGTGATGAACGTGTCGCACGTGAATCTTCTGGCGATGCGGAAGCAGCTCGAGAAGATCGAGGGGTACGAGGCGGACATTGCGGCGATTGCGAATCCCGCGGGCGCGAAGCTGTTGAAGCGGAAACTCGCGGATGCCGTCGGTGCGTACGAGAAGAACGCGATGAACCTGGTGACGGGGTTCGAGCTGAATGGTCACATTTACACGGTCGCGGATCCTCCTCTGGGTACCGGATCGTTCGGTACGGTGAAGAAGCTTTTGGACGGTTCCGGGCGGGACACGGGTTTGTGTGTGAAGATGTTGCGCGTGGAGGACAGTGAGGGCGTTGCGAACCTGATCAACGAGAGCATCATGCACGCGATTCTGTACCACACGATGCAGACGGACCCGGAGGTTGCGGGCAAGGACCTGCAGTACGCGAAGATCGGCGGGATCCACGGGCTCTGCAAGATCAACGTGTACGAGCAGAAGGTCCCGCGGACGGGCGAGGTTGCAGTGCGGAAATCGTCATTCTACGGCGTCGTGATGGAGCGTCTGGGTCAGGACGCGTGGTCGTACATCGCGGACATTCAGAGCGGTGGCGACGTCCGGCACGTGCGGACCGCGACGGGTCTCATGGCGTACCAGGTGCTGCACACGCTCGAGTTCCTCATCGAGAAGCTCAAGTACAACCACCGCGACCTCAAGCCCAATAATGTGATGATCACACTCACAACGCGCCGCACGAACTCGAACAACTACGTCGTCCCGCAGTTTTACCTCATCGACTTTGGCATGTCCCGCATGGAGTTCAACGGGTTCGTGTTCTCCGGGGACTCGCACGTGTTCGGGTACAACAGCGTCGCGGAGGACGTGAACGTCGTCCCGATGCACGACGTCATTTTCTTTCTGTTCACGACGCTGATGATTCTGCGGTGCGACGACGGACGTGTTCCGTGCGACGTCCTGGGGCCCATCGGGAAGATCATCACGGACACCATGGACGCGTTCGACGCAACCATCGGCGCCAAGTACCGCGCCGGCGATTACGTGTCCACGGGGAACAAGTGGTGGGCTATGTACAGCGATGCGCACAATGTCCTCTTCGGACAGGCGACGGTGGACCCGAACCCGCTGCACCCGCTCTTGTCCATCCACGAGATTCGTCATCGCGTGGCGGACTTCCTGCGGTCCATCGCGGGACGTGCGAACCTTGCGCCGGGACAGCTCAAGGCGGACGCCCCGACGTTCTTCGGGCGTCGTCGTTAGAACACCGTCGGTTCTGTGGGCGAGGGAGTCACCACGAGGTCGAGTGTGCGACAGACTTCGCGCGGGTCCCGTGCGGCGGCGGTTCCTGTGCAGACGTCGCGAATGTACCGCAGGACGACCTTGAGGAACTCCATGACCTGCGCGGGGTTCACGACGGCGTTCGTGGGGAGGTAGTACCGGTTGTACAGCGCCCATGAGGGATTGAAGGACGCGACGGTACTCATTCCGGCCTCGTGAACGATCATTTTGAGAACGTGGTCGAACACGGGATCGAACAGTGTGTTCCTCGCGGACCCATTTTTGACGCGCGTGTTCGTGTGGTACCGGATGGACGTCACGAGTCCCATGAGGTCCACGGCGGGATTGTACGCGAACGTGTGCGCGAACGTGTACATGGTGTCCGCCGCGCTGCCCACGACGCGTCCATTGTGTTGGATGCGTGCCATGCCGAAGTCGATGAGCGCCGTTTCGAACTGCGGGAACCCGCAGATTCCGCCGGTGGCGCCGGGGACCTTGCGGATCATGACGTTGTCGATCTTGAGATCGCGGTGGTTGAACTGGCACAGATGTCCCAGGCGACGCAAGAGGTTCACGACCTGGTACGTCGCCGCGGCGGTCACGGCGGTCCGCTGGGTCTCGTTCGTAATCGCGGGGTCCCTGTGGATGGCGACGCCGAGCGTCTGTTCGTACGCGTCCATGACGAGAAACACGTACGGGACGCGCGCCCCCGTGCGCAGGAACGTGCGTCCGCGGACGTCGATCATGTTGTGCAACACGACCCCGGCGGCGTGCAGCTTCGGTACGCGCGCCATGTGATGGCTCGCTTGCTTCGCGCGGACGACCGTGTCGGTGTCTTGGATGCGGGACAGAACGGTGTGGACCATGATCTCGTTGACACAGTCGCGGAACACCTGGCGGTCGATGGCCAGTCGGTCGTCCACCACCGGGACCATTTTGACAACGCAGGGGACGTTCGTACCGGCGCGGGTGTACGTGGCGGACATGGCGGCGCCGTAGGAACCGCTTGCGATCACATGGTGCATGACAATCCGGCGTCCGTCAAAGTCCGTGAGCACCAACAGATCCGACGGCGTCGTGCCGGCGCGCGCTGTCCACGCGTGTTCACGCGTCATGCGCATCGCGAGTCCCGTCAGGGCTTCGCGCGCGACTGTCCGGTCGTCGTCGTGGCCCGCGAGTGTCTCGGGGAATGTGACGGCGGCGTGTTCACGGAAGGTGATCGGGATCGATCCGACGTCCGCGAGGTCGATGAACGTGCGATCGGTACTTTCCGACATGGGGACGGACACGTACGCGGCTGTGTCCACCACCGGACGGGTTCGTGTGTACTCGAGGGGGTACAGTTCGGTTCCGTCGGCGGTACGGATGCGCTTGTAGAACGCGCGCGGGACCGGCGGAGGCATGATCTCGAATTCGTTGGCGGTCGGCGGAGTCGTCGGTGGCGTGACCGCGACAGGAACGGGTGGGGTGCGAGGGGGAGACGGCGGAGACGGCGAATACGCAAGTTCTTCAATGTCCATGTCCACCGCCGCCCCGAAGCGGGACCGCCATCGGAACGCTTGGCTGCCCAGATACATCGGTGTTTTTAAAAAGACACACCAACACAAAAAATTCATGTACCGTAGTACTTCTCCCTGAACGCGTGCAGGTTCGTGACGCCCATGCTGTGGTTGCATGGTGCACAGACGACTTCGAGGTTGTCGATGTGGTCCGTGCCTCCGTGTGCGACGGGCACGATATGTCCCACGTGAAAGCCGGTTGGGAACTGGACCTTCGCGCTGCAGACGGCGCACTGTCCCTCGGTGGACGTTGCGAACCGTCGGGTCCAGACGTCGTTCCGGACGGACGACGGGAGCGCCTGGCGCTGCTTGGTGTTCATCCGGCAGTACGAGTGCACGAGGAACAGTCCGCCTTTTTGGTGGATCTTCAGGAACCGTTCGGTCTCGTCGGCGACCTTCAAGGCCTGTCCGACGGACGCGTTGAGTTCCTCGAAGCGCGCGACGAGTTCTTCGCTCGGGACCGCGGGGAGTCGTTCGAGCGCGAACGCGACGAACGTGTCGAGGTGGACGCGGGGGAAGTGCGTGTTCCTGTTGGGGGACAGAAAGCTTGCGTACGTGGACGTCAAGTGGTTCTTGAGGATCTGTGCGCGGTCGAGCGTCTCGACGGAGTGCATAAAGTCCGGCGGCGCGAAGTGGTCGTTGATGGCGCAGAAGAAGGCCTTGAGTTCTTCGAGGGACTCGACCTCGCGGATCACGAGCGGGACCTTGAAGTCGGTCATGCCGTCGAGGTCGTACTTCTCGGAGAACGTCTTGTACGACATGAACCGATGTTGTCCGTCGAGCAGAAAGTATTCGTTCGTGGTCGTGAGTTTCCCGAGGGTGATCACACCGAGGCTCATGACGGACCCAAAGTGCTCGAAGAAGTTCTTGAGGACCTCCACGAACTTGTCGACCCGTTCGGCAACGACGGACCGTTGGAACGGCGGGACCTGCACGTTGAACGTGGACACGAATGCGCCGAAGTCCACCACGTCGAGCTTTGTGAAAGGATCGATGTTCATCCCTCTTGTTTTTTTCCACACGGTCCCGCATTGTCGCGTAAAAAAAAATGTCCGGACCAAATAAAAAAAAACACGCACGCGACCATGACGCTACTCCATAAAGACGCACCGCCCACATTACTGTACGCGTTCGTCTCGATTTTCTTCTTGGCATGGGCAATCACGGGCATCAATGAGATTGAGAAGGAGGGAAGCCTTGGCGATAACCGCGGTATGGTGTACTTTTTTTTGATCTCGGGTTTCATCAGTGCACTTATTGGTGCCATTCCGATTCCGGATATGATCGCATGGACAGTGTGGTCCATGCTCTCGAATATCGTGGTTTTCTCGTTGATCATTCGACACGTGAGCCCGACGAAGAAGGGATTCGGGTCGCTCCTGTTTCTCTTGACGTTGTTCTCGACGACGATTGATTACAATTTACCTCCGATTTCCGAATGGAAGAAGAATATGAACCCGAATGTGCTCCTCCGTCAGAAGTTCATCCGTCGCTGATTGGGACGGACGAAAAAAAATCACACATGTGAGTGAATAAAGGAAAAAAAGAACATGCCGCTTCTCGGTTACACAGCGGAGCCCACGTTTCTGTACGGGATCGTCTCGGTTCTCTTCTTCGTATGGGCACTCATGGCCTCGCGCGAGATTCGTGGGTCTGTCGACGAACAGGACGACGACTCACTTGCCGCCAGTCGCCGTGCGTCTTTGGCGGTTTACCCCTTTGCCGTTCTCGGTCTCGTTTGTGGAATTCTGGGTGTCTTGACGGGTCGAATGGGTGTCGTGTTCAGCGTGTTCTCCATCATGTGGAACGTGATCGCGTTCGCAATGCTTGTTGGGCACGTGGACACGACAAAGAAGGTTCTTGGCTCGATGTTGTTCATTCTTGTGCTGTTCGCGGTGTATATCGAGACCCTGTTGCCTCCGATTCGCCGCTAGACTTTTTTGGGGTACCATGGTTTTAAAAGAAAACGAATGAAACTCACGCTCATTCTGGGATGTATGTTCGCGGGAAAGTCGTCGGAGCTCATCCGGTACTTTCGGCGGTACTCAGTTCTCGGCAAGAAGATTCTTGTCGTGAACCACGTGTGGAATACGCGCCACGGACATGATTCCGCGGCGGTGTCGACGCACGACTCCTCGGTGCTCGAACACGACTCTGTGCTCACGACGGAGAAGCTGGAGGACGTGTTCGCGTGGCCGGACTTTGCGTCCTTCGACGTCGTGTTCATCGAGGAGCTCCAGTTTTTCAACTTCACGGGCTCGGACGTGCTCCGGTGCGTCGTGGACATGGTGGAGGTCCACGGGAAGATTGTGGTCGCGTCGGGGCTCGATGGGTCCGCGGAACGTGAACCGATGGGCGATGTCCTCAAGCTCATTCCGTACGCCGACGAAAAGATCTTCGTGTCTGCGCTGTGCCGCCGGTGCGGCGACGGAACGCCCGCGGTGTTCTCGTCCCGCAAGGTCGTCGCGGACAGCGTCGTGTCCGTCGGTGGCGCGGACAAGTACGAGGCTCTGTGTCGTCGACACTTCCTCCAGCAGAAGAGTAGTTAGCATGACAGTGTGTATTTTTGTGCAATGCGTACGGCCGCTGTAAAAATCGCGTACATGAGGAAGTGGTTGATCATCGCGTCGGGGACCAACGGGGCGTGGTTGTGAATGGGACCGAGCGTGTCGTATCCCTGGAGGAGTACGACGGTGTCGCAGAGGCTCTGGACGGTGTCGTGGATGTGTCCCCAGATGACACCCGAGGGTGCGGTCTCGAACACGCCGTGGATCTGTGACAGCAGCGCGACCATGTCGGACATGACGATGTCCCGACGAACCGTGCGGTCCGTGTGGATCCATCGGTGTCCGCGCGCGGGGGTTGTTGACATGCACCGCACGACAAAGTTGGCGCGGAGCTGTTCGAGGGACGTGACGTTCATTCTTGTCTTTTTGTGGGTGCGGGCGGGAATTAGTACGTGCCGGTCCGAACGAAGCAACGGCGCGCGTCCCGGGGATCCTGGACGCGTGTGCGTCCCGCGAGTCCTGCGTTCTTGCAGTTCGGGAAGTAGTCCTTGGCTGCCACGAGCGTCGTGGATCCCTCGGGCACCAGTTTGAGAAGTTCGGGGTTCTGCGGCGCGTCCCTGTCGACATCGATCTGCGGGTCCGCGGTGGTCCGCAGGTTCCCGACAAGCACGTGCGCGAACGTGTTGAAGTTCGGGACGAGATCGCCGGGACTCCGCTGTCCGGACATGACCTCGGAGATCGTGGGCCGTCCGAATCCGTACACGGCGCGCTGTTGGTTCTGCGACTCGAGCAGGGACACGTTCTGGGACACGAGTTTCACAGCGTCCACGGGTGCATCGAGCTGAAAGTCCGGCGGGGGAGGCGATGCCGTCGGTGTCATTTTGATCCGGTCTTCCGGCTTGGCGGTCATGGCCGCGTACGAGCTGTCGGACGTCACTGCGAACATTTCGCGCACACTGGGTGCGAGCGCGTCACTTCGGTTCACCAAAAGGGCCACGACCAAGCCTACGATGAAAATGATGCCATTCTGGTGCTTGAAGGACGCCACGAATGACGTGAACAATACAATCAAAGACACGATCGACAGCAGTGTCCGTGACTCAATGAGCATTCTTTTTAATAGTTTGGCGGACCGACAAAAATTGACGTCCCGCGGACCCCCACCGTCCGGAACCCTGTCGGCAAAAAGTGGACGCCTTTTTTCAAGTGCGTTCAGATCGAGCTACATGAGACCCCCGTGCTATCAAAATAAAAAGAACAATGTCCGACATCACCACCGCTGCCGCTCCTGCTCCTGCGACCACCGAGGGCACCAAGAAGCCTGTGTACAAGTCGCGTTACACCGACCTGTACGAGCGTGTTTCGCAGGTGATGCAGAAGATGCAGAAGCAGCAGTCCGAGTCCATGCGCGAGATGGCGCAGGCCTTCAAGGAGCTGCAGACCCGCGTGCAGAAGCTCGAGCGTGACCATGCGAAGCATGAGGCCCGTTCGGCGCGCCGCAAGCAGAACACGGGTCCCGAGCAGTCCTTCCAGGGCGTGAACCAGTGCAAGCGCGTCCACGCGGAGCTCATCAAGTTCCTGAACGCCAACGCGGCCCATCTGGGTCCCGTGGCGTCGCTGGTGCGCCCCATCATGTCCCTGAACGAGGTCAACCGCTGCATCCTTGCCATTGGCAAGGCCGTGGGCGTGGTCGTGGAGGTTGTGCAGCCTACCGCGGACAAGCGCACGAGCTCGTGGTTCTACGTGCTGACCAAGACGGACACCCCTGCGGCTGCCGCGTTCGTGGCGAGCCTGCGTGGCCTGCTGGTGGACCTGTGGCCTGCGGGTACCGAGGGCCAGATCAACATGGCGGAGCACATTGAGATCCGCAAGATGTCGCGCTACTTCAAGCACCTGCTGACGGTGGACGAGGAGTCCCAGAAGTACGTGGCGGAGCGCATCGAGGCCAAGCGCCGCGAGATGGCGACGTCGGCGTCGTCGGATGACGAGGCTGCTGCTGCGGCGGCGGCGGCGGCGCCTGCGACTCTGGAGCCCGCGACCGTCGCGCCTGCTGCCCCCGAGGCTGCTGCGGCTCCCGCGGCTGCGGCGGAGTCGTCGGCGGAGGACGCCGGTGCCCCCAAGAAGCGCAAGCTTGTGCGCAAGACCACCGCGTAAACACGCACACGCACACACCCCCAATGAAGACGCATGTAACATTTATAAAATTCACATGACGCAATCTGCATAATCGAAGGACCAACGAATCGCATCACGAAACACGGGGTACTGCAAACCAAAATGCGAAAACACACCGAGCGTCTGGACCACGCCCATTTCGATCGCGGCGAAGGTGCTCGTGCCGTACACGTCGTTCTTCGCGCCCCACGCGGAGATCGCACGGAACAATCGAACAATACGATCTCCCACGGGGAGTTCGTAATTCGAGTGGAAGTTGTGTACCACCATGTACTCAAACTCCATCTTGAGGCGCGCATGGGTGTACAGCGGGACCGTGCACGCCGCATCGACAAAGTACTCGCGCGCAAGGTGCCGCGCGAACCGCAGGGGATCGCCCTGGATGTACGCGTTCAGAAGGTTCAGGAGGTACATGACCTGTTTCGTTTCCAGCTTCGGGCAGCACAGACCGAAGTCGATGACCGTAAGATTCGCGTCCGTGAGAATCACATTCCCCGCATGGAGATCCAGATGGAACCGCGAACACAGCACGATGTTCGCGATCCACAGCCGCGCGAGCTGCTTGTACACGCCCGGGTTTGCGTCCACGAACCGCTTGCACACGTCCGGCGAACAGTCCGCCAACACGGTCCCGTCGATGTACTCCATGACGATCACGTTCTCGTTGCTGCGTTCGGTGTACACACGTGGCGCGCGGATCATCGGAGACAGGCCGTAGTGATCCAGCGACGCCTGGAACGCGATCGCGTTCTCCGCTTCGCGGGCGAAATCGTGCTGCTGGAAGATGTGGTCGCCGATGCTGTTCACGTACCGGAAGAGGTGGAAGTAGTACCCCGTGACGACGTCGATGGCCTTGGCGAGCCACAAGATCCACGCAAGGTTCTGTTCGATCTTCTCGAGGATCCCGGGGATCTTCACCTTCACCGCGTACACGTCGTTCACCCGATAGACCCGTCCGATCGTTCCACAGCCAATGCACTCGATCGAGTCCACACGGCCTCCCATGGCGGAACACACCGCGTCCACCATGGACGCGTTCTCTGCGTCCGTGAACGTGTCGCCACCCACGTTGTGCAGAAGACACTTGAGCGTCTTGTTGTTCGACACGTTCACGCCGAACTGAACGAACTTCGTCAGCACGGGGAACTGACGCGCGACCCACTGCACACACTGCATGTTTTAAAAGTCAAACAGAGGATCATGTCATAAGCCACGACACCCGGAGCGTGTACCCGGGCTCTTCGAACACACGGTACCCGATGGACACGAGCTTGTCCTTGATTTTGCGGTACGCCTTGTCGCGGTCCATCGGGACCCGGTTGACAAACTGCGGGACCGCCACGCGGATCGTGTACACGCCCACGCGCTCCATGTACGCAATCTGTTCCGCGATTTGCTGCAGGAAGATCTCAATCGCCGCGTCCTGCATCTTCCGCATCGCACGGGCCCGTTCGAGCGTTTGGCGCAACAGAGTTTCCGAGTCCATTCATTCGTTTTTAATTCATACACACACGGATCCGTTCGGCGCCGGCGGGACGAACGCTCATTCATTCCGGTGCCTGCGTCGCCGCGACGAACGCGCACACGATCCCCATGTACCGCACGAGTCCGTCGGGGGACAGATGCTCGTTCCAGAACGCGCGCGCCGCGTCCGCGATCCTCTGCGCACGCCGCGGGTCCGCCTCGAGCTCCTCCACGACCTCCACGAGGTTCGAGAGGTCCTCGCGGACCGACACGAAGTGCTCGCCGTCCTGCAGCAGGTGCGTGTACCAAAGGTCCGGCGCGGGGACCGACGAGTCCACCTTGAGCACCACGGACCCCGACGCAAGCATCATCCCCAGACGACACGCCGCGCAGTGTCCCTCGACATAGATGAGGTACTTGTTCCGGAGCTGCTGCGCCATCGGCACGAAGAACATGTCGCTCACCGGAAAGTCCACCGTCTCCGGCACCATCCCCACGGGCTCCGAGAAGTGCTTGCGCAGCCGACGGTTCAGGGACACGCACGCCACGTCCAGCAGCGGGCTCTGCAGCGCCTGCGCCGTCGAGAACAGACGGATCCGCTGGTTCGTCAGCGCGCTCGTGCCCGCGCCCGTCGCCGCGCCGCGGAAAAACGCCACGGGACGCTTCTGCGCCACGGGCACGAGCGGTTCGTCCGGGACCGAGAGCTCCCGAAGCGACGCGCGGGACAGCATGGGGACGTGCGTCATGGAGTTCAGGTACACGTACTTGTGCGCGGCCTCCCAGTCCTCCGTCGGGGGTATGAGGATGTCGAGGAACCGCGTGCACGACGTGCCGTAAAACGACAGAATGGGGTACAGGGACAGGTCCGCGCCGTCCACCGTGGACAGGCCAATGTCCTGGAACGGATCGCGGTCGTCGCGGTCGTACACGAACCCGTACGGCTCCACAAGACGCCCAATGTCCGCGTTGAACTTGTACTGCGGGTAGTCCCGCTTGTTCAGAAAGAACACCGCGTTGTCCACGGCGTACTTGTTCGCCGCCTCGGAGATCATGTCCTTGAGCTGCATGTTGAAATGCGTGCCCCAGGGACCCGGCTCGTTGCACAGAATGCCGCCGTTCGTCCACCACTTGTTCACGGGGAGCTTCGCGCCGACCACGTCCTCCGCGCCCGAAGGCGTCCCCGGCGGCCACGTGTTCGCAAAGTCCGGGTTGTAGAACGGACAGAAGCACACCACCGCGCGGTTGTGAATCGCCACGACGATCCCGCAGCGCATGTGGTGGTACAGGTACCGAAAGGTCCGTTCGAGCGCGTCCGGTCCCTGCTGCGGCTTCAGCATTTCCAGCTTCAGGGACACGGGGTCCACGAAGCGCGTGTCGTCCGATTCGCCGTCCGGGAACCACGCGTCGGACGCGTTCGTGGGAGGAAGGTCCAGCGCAAACGTCGCGGGGGACATGTCCCGCAGAAAGGGCACCACGGTGTTCATGAGGAAATCGTAGTTGTCCACCACGCACGCGTGCGGTGTCAGAGGAAGCGTCGCGTTCGCAGCGAGTGCGGCGTCGCGCGTCGGGAACCGCGGGATCCCGTACGGAGCGTTCGACTGCCGACGGACCCACGCTTCGTACGACATGTCGCGGTACGCATTGATGCGTGGGTCGTCCACAAAATCAAAGACACCACGCAGCATGTTTGTTTTTCTTGTGTTTGGTTCGTGAGCCGCTGACAACCCCTCCCTCTCCTCCAAAATCTCAAGAAGATTCTTGATTCCAAAGTTTTCATTACAAGACTTGTGCTCCATTGTCCCGCACAAAACACTTTGCCACCAACACATTCATATGGGTCAATGAGTCCACCGTGATCTTCCGGTCGGGACACTGAAACGACTTCCGGTACTCGTCGATCGACAGCGTCCCCCCAAACGTCTTGAGACACAGCGGACTCGGCGCGGACGACACCATCGTCGAGTTCTCGCCAAAGAGACCGCGGTACATCGTGTTGAACAGCGCGAGCGAACGGAACCGCTTGACCGCGTACGCCTTCGCACAGTTCCATGAACAGAAGTTCCCCGTCACCTGCACCGTCTTCCCGTGGATACTCGTCGGGACCACCTTCGGGTACGACGAAAACGTGTGTGCACACCACCAGCACGCAAACGGAGACGACTGCGGCCATGTCGCGGAGTCTTCGAGTACACAGGGATCGCTGCAGATCGTCGCCTTCGAGAGCCCCTGGATACGAAAGGCGTGGTGAAATTGGGGAACAACGTCATCCGTTTGTGTTGGGGGGGGTGGAGGTGGTAGGACGACGGCACCCGTCGTGTTTGTGAGCGCCGCGGGGAGTCGGAGGATACGCATGTGTTCCGGAAGCCCCTGATGTTGAAAGTCGACAGCGTCCGCAGCCATCGGCTGGTACCGCTCGTTCCCGCCGCGGTGAATCCCCGACGTCGTGTGCGTGCGGAACAGCGTTTCGTAGTCAATGTAATCATCGTTCGGAAACATGTCCATCGCGTCAATCTGTTCGTCCGTGTAGTCATGCGGCGCCGTCACCATCGTCGCGTTCGCCACGGCGCCCGACGACGACGCCGACGAAACAGCCGACGACGACCACGGGAGCTCTTCGTACACCGAGAAACTCGTCACGGGCACCGACGGAACCGTCGGAACCGCGGGCGTCGCGAGAAGGTCATCCAGACTCGAAATCCCGCCCCTCGGCTTCCGCCCCCTGCGCTCCTTTGTGGACATGGACATTCTGTTTTTACATGGGTATGCATTTCAAAAATCGTAAGTTTCCGAATCGTCGTCCTCCATGAACGCCGACACCGTCGGCTGCGCCGGAGCTCCCACGGCGCCAAACGTCACCGTCTGCGGCGCGCGGATCTCCGGACGCTTCTGCAAAACGACCATGTCGTACAACTCCATGACGCTCTGTTCCGCGGGCGTCAGGTCCCCGACGCTCATTTGAAGCGCGAGCGGACTCGTGGACGCGTGGCGCGCCGCGAACGTGTGCAGGTTCTCCATGTGCACCACGTCGAGCCCCGCGGCTCCCGCGTGCGCCACGAGCCCGTCCACAAAGTACTCGGTCGCACGGACCGCGTACGCATCCGCAGAGTCCCGCAGCTCAAAAAAGTACCCGTGCAACCCGTCCACCGCAATGAGCTTCGCCACCAGCATGTCCGACGCGACGATCCGCAGTTCGCGCCGACCGGGCGCCACGGTTTTCATGCGCGCGCGGATGCGGTTCGCGTTCGGTGTCGTGATCACCACGCGCCCATCGGGCATCAGCGCGGACGCCATGTTCGACAGCGCGGTACGCAGCGTGTCGTCCGACTCGAAGAAGTAGTGGAACGCGAACGCGCAGTTCACGAGCGTGTACTGCCCTGTGAACGTCGGAGGAAGCGTGCGACGCAGATCGAAGACGTGGACGTCCACCGGGAGCCCCGACGGCGCCGGACGACTCTTCAGGCGCGCGTGGAAGTCCTCGATCGCGCGCGGAGTGATGTCGAGCCCCGTGTACTTCTCCAGGTTCTTGAAGATGTTCACGCACTTGTAAAAGTCCCCGCCCTTGCCACACGCCATGTCCAGGACGCGCACGGGAAGTCCGGGCGGCGCGAAGGTCGCCAGACCGAGCGCCTTGGCAAAGTTGTTCCACGTGCGCAGCCCTTGGATCGCCGACGACGACTTCGGCTCCGACGAACGATCCAGCGTTGTGTAAAAGTCCACGACGCTCATCTTCTGTCATTTCTTTGGGGTCCGAACGAGGCCTTGTAAATCTCAAAAAGTTTCTCACAACTGGAAACAAAACAATCACATACCATGACCTGTCCCTCGTGTGGCCACTGCAACAGCACCGTTCCCCACGCGGAATCGAAGTTCACTATGGCGATGCGGGACGTTTCCATGCGGGCGTCCGTCATGCAACCGCCGTCCCTCACGAATCCTCCGCGCCCCGACTATCTCACGCGCAAATCCAGATTCACCCCCGCCGTGGACACACAACCCGTACATACACGTCTGCGGCGCCACGAAAAAAAGTAGATGCGCAATTATAAAACACGAATGGGAAACACGCACTCCATCAGGCGTCGTGTGGATGCCTTGGAGACGCGTACCGTCACACTTTCGGATTCCATCGTCCAGTTCCGAAAGCAGTTTGATGTTTCCGTCGGTGGACTTCGCACGGATCTCAGCAGCGTCCGCACGGATCTCGCGGATGCATTGAAATCGTTTGGTCGCACAGGCCTTGCATCGGTAACAACGCTTGACGCGAAATACAACGGACTCGCGGCGAACTTTGGAGATCTCCGCGGGACCGTCATGTCCCTCGGAACGACCGTCGGTGCTCTTGCCGGCAAGCACGATGATCTCCGCGGGACCGTCACGTCCCTCGGAACTGATGTCGGATCTCTTCGGGGGACCGTCGGCGATCTCACAAGCAAACACGACGGACTCGCAGCGAACTTTGGAGATCTCCGCGGGACCGTCGTGTCCCTCGGAACTGACGTCGGATCTCTTCGGGGGACCGTCGGCGATCTTGCCAACAAGTACGACGGACTCGCAGCGAACTTTGGTGATCTTCGGGGGACCGTCGGGTCCCTCGGAACTGACGTCGGATCTCTTCGGGGGACCGTCGGCGATCTTGCCAACAAGTACGACGGACTCGCAGCGAACTTTGG
>JACCEC012867882.1_pt1 | contig 24329 bp, 23 predicted proteins | sample 7450121 | NCBI WGS metagenome assembly JACCEC01 (sample SAMN15323455, study PRJNA562643) | freshwater metagenome | isolation source: river surface water | place: USA:Blue River Watershed | collected 2017-08-18 | reverse complement strand
TCACAAATTAGCGCCGACATCGCGGCTGTCAACGGTAAACTCGAAGCAATCGACGGCAAACTCACATCAAAAATCAGCGCTGACATCGCGGCCGTTGACAGTAAACTTACGTCGAAGATCAATTCTTGTCTTGACGATATTTCGACGAAATCAGGATTTCAAATTAACACCCGCGTTTCTCAGCTGTCGGCCACCGTCGGCGCACAGGTTGCGGGGATCGATGCACGGGTTTCTCAGCTGTCGGCCGCGATCGATGCGCAGCTGTCGGCCGCGATAAATGCGCAGCTGTCGACACATATCGCTGATGTATCTGCGGCGACCGCGGCACAACTTGCAGCGGTTCAACAACAAACCCTGGAGGCACACGCCGCGGATATGGCAAAGATTCGCGATGAATGCGCGCAGAGACATACGTCTTCTATCGATTCTCTCAACGAAAATTTCGGTATGAAGCTCAGCGAGGTCATCTCATCGGAGGAGCGCCTTCGCGAAACAACGGTCGACATCGAACAGGCCATCGAGCACACCAAAAATGAGCTCGGCGTCGTGAAGAAAAACATTGATGAGATCACTGGCCGTCTCAGTGATGATGTGAATGATCGCGTTCACAATATGGCAAAACTTGTCAAGGTTCAGTGCGATGTCGATATTGCGGCGTCCTCGAGTGCGCTGAAAACTCAAATCGATAGGGAAATTCAGCAGCTGCGAGACGAACTCACGGCACTGCGTGCCGATGCGGAAGCGCGAAAACAGGAAATCAATAAGACTCTCGACGATCTCAGAGCGCCGCCTGTGCATACGATCACGGCCGAACAGCCCGTTGACGATGTGAAATCGGCGTCGAGCGCAATCGCGATCGCGAGACGTGTCTCCGAAGGCCTGAAAAATTTCACAGCAATGGCGCAGGCGCTCAAGGACGACGAAGAACAATTTGCAAATGTCGAAGCGGCCGCGAGTGTTGAGGCCAGTTCGGCGCCTGCAAGCGCCGATGTCGAAGTGAGTTCAGTGCCCGCAAGCGTTAATGTAGAGACAGTGGTCGAGCCCGTAAGTGCCGATGTCGAAGTAATTCCAGCGCCCGTAAGCGCCGATGTCGAAGTGAGTTCAGTGCCCGTAAGCGCCGATGTTGAGACAGTGGTTGAGCCCGCTAGTCCAGCGCCTGTGTGCGATACGAAAACAACGGCATCTATTAGCGAGCAATGCGCGCGGATTGAGAAAACCATTGATGCATCGATGGAAGACAAGCTCGCGAGTATAAGAATGCGCCTCAGTGAGTTGGAATTTCTGACAAAGAATCTCGAACAGCATAAGCATGCTGAGTTTGACGCGGACAACTTTACAAAAACAATCGAGGAAAAAGTCGACGCGAAGCTTTCTTCATACGAAGACGCGTTCAGCGAAATCCTTACAAACACCGATGCGCAAAAGACAAAAGCGCTCGAGGAGAAATTTATGGCCTCGACAGACGCACTCGAAGAGAAACTGCGAGCAGTTCAAACCGAATTACAGGCGCAGGCGCAGACGAGCATGGCGCAACTGAGCACAGCGCACGCGGAGACAACGGCGCAGACGCAGATGAGCATGGCGCAGACGCAGACGAACATGGCGCAACTGAGATTATTGGAGGAAAGTACCGCTAGTAACTTCCAAAGAACAGATGCCAAAACAGATTTACACAGCGCCGAAATCACCAACTTGCGGCAGGCACTCGAAGAATTACGCACGCACACAGATGAAGTGCAGCAGCTGCACGAACGAAATGAGGTGATGAACGAAAATATTAACAAAACAATCGAAGATCTCATGCAAAAAATCAAGTTCATCGAGAACGCGGACAAGCAGATCATGGAGCAACTTAAAGTGCATCTGACCGAATACGCCGATATGCTCGCAAGAAAATCGATGGAAACCTTCGAACAGCGCCTCAAGGAGATCGCAGAAACACAAAAAGCGCCCAGCACAACCGCGCCCGGTGACACCGCCGATCTCAAAGCGGCAATCGCGCAGTTGCAGCAGCGTCTTGACGATGTTCTGACGCAGAAAATCGCTGAAAGTGACGCCTTGACGGTGCAGAAAATCGCTGAAAGTGAAGTATCGACGGCGCAAAAAATTGCCGACAACAATACGACGTTGACGCAGAAAATCGCTGAAAGTGAAGTATCGACAGCGCAAAAAATCGCCGATGCCGCCGATACATTCGCGCAAAAACTCAATGAGCATAAGCTTCGATGGCCGCTGACAGCGCCGGAAGGCGAAATTCCGATACCGCCCGCATACAATTTCTCTGCGGCGCCGCTGAGCGGCATCGGCTGCGTCGATGGCACACCTACGGTCTATCGTAACGGCGAGGAAGTCGCGAGGTTTTCTTCCATCGGCGCAAGCGTCAAGGGCATGATTCTCGGCGGCACAGACGCAAAATTCAGCAATACCGTCGAAGAATACCTCGACAGCGCCGATGTCGACGCAGGCATATTGACAAAATACGCAAACGATTCGAGTCTTTATTGGCAGACTAAAAGCTCCGACGTTAATCTCACAAAGCAATTTCATCGCATCTTCAAATCAAACGCACAAAAGGAGCTGTCCAACGGCGACATCGTTGGCATTCTTCCAAATGGATCTATCGATTTGGTTGTCGGTTGCAAGTTTTACGACGCTATTGGTGTCAAGACAACCGCCGCAAATACACTTGCGCTCGCGTATGCGCACAGCAGCATCTATCGAGTTGTGCGAGGTGAAACCAGTCTGTGCATCGAGCGTTACAATACACGCGGCGACTTTCTTGATTCTGCGGATCTCGGTGTCGCGGGCGAATCGAAAAACGTCGACGGATACACTTTTAAGCTTCTCCAAATCAGCGAGGGCCGCGTGTTATTCTTCTGCAACGACGGAAAAACACTCATCGTCAAGAAGCTTAAGGAGACCGGCGACACAAACATCGACCTCATGGGCTCGTCGCAATTCGAGTTAAAATACACTTGTACCTCTTTCGATGCGGCATACGACGAGATTTCCGGCGTCGACATCGTGACAATCGGCCTGTTCAAAAAAGAAGATGAGAATATTGAAGTATGGCTGGCGACTCCCGGCGGCGTTATCGACGCGCCCGCGATCACTGTCGGCTATATCGAGCGCAATTTGTATCGATTCCCCGTCCTCAACAACGACGGAAAAGTCATCTTGCTGCAGCCGCCAGGACAGACGAACGTCGTCATTTGCTATTCAAACATCAAAAGCGTTATCTTTCTGCCGTCCGACTATAAGTCGCAGTTCAGCAATTGCGACAAACCTTACATCGACAAAGAGAGCGAGTCGACCGCAGACGTGATTTACGACGCGAACAATGGAATGTTTCTCAGTCTCGAGCAAACCGCGGACGGTCTGACGTTTGTCCAAGTGTTCGATATCTTTGGTGCGTCGATCGAAATGCAGCGAACAAAGCGTCTTGGACAGGATCCGAAGACGCCGCTGCGGCTACTTTTCTCGCCGAGAACTGATCAATTCACATTCGTGTATCAGAAAAATAACTTTATACATGCGCAAATTCTCACCAACACAGGAGAGGCGATCGTGCTCAACCAAACATACAAGAGAGCGCAGCCGGTATCCGCCGACGATGCCTTTGTGTTCCACACAGATAACGACGACGATGCCACGCGGCACCTGTTTATCAACTGGAACGCAGATAGTTCGAAGGTCTCCATAGACACATTCGACGATCATTTTGGTATTCCACCGGGACTGTTCGTCGGTATGGTTTCGAGCAAGACCATCGCGCCGGGCGCATTCGGCGAAGTCGCGTTGAAAGGCGCCATCATCCTAACGGAATCGCTGCTGCCGACAAGACTCATCGGCAAAAAACTCACCATCAACACCACAAACCCAGGCGCAAAATGCCCGTTCAACTTGTCTGTCTATACGGATCAAACGGTGCTGATCGGCACTTGTATATCCGCAAAAGAGATTATTATTGGAAATTAAACACATCTTTCATAATATACAGCGGCGGTTCACGATGGAGAGCCGCGACGTCATTACCGTGCTTGTGATTGTGCTCGTGATTGTGTTGTTATATATGTACATGGAGGGTCTAAAAAACGATGCCAACGTGAGATTATTCGCAGTCAAACAGCCCGGTACTCCTCTTGTAATTTGGTTCCACAAGGAGACATGCCCTTGGTGCGTCAAGATGAAGGAAGAATATATGCGTTTTAAGAGAAATATGCGCAGCAGTGGCGCGGCCTTTGTCGAAATTGAGCTGAATAAGTTGAAGGAAAAGTTCGATAAAGTCACACAAGATTTCTATATGGCGCTGTTCAACAGCGGCCCGCAGACAGTTCCGTATGTTATTGCGGTGTACAAGGGCCAAATCTATCCTTACAACGGCGACCGTACCGCCGCCGACTTGGAGAAGTGGGTCATGTCCGTGCCCTCGATCGCGCCCGGAACTCCCGCCAAAGAGTGACCGCGGCCGCTTTGCATCAACACCAACTTTGATTTTTTTGACTTTTTACCGACGGTCGGCGCATCGATTTTTGATTTAAAGATCGGTGTCAAGCCGCATGCAATGGACATTAAGTCACTTATCGAACTAAATCGCAAGGCCGCATTTGATAGATTTGGCGCTGTTCGGTGCATTCACGAGGACGCGACAACGGTGCTTTCGTGTGTCGACAAAAAGAAAATACCAGAATGTCTTATTGTTGCACAGGATCTTATCGATGCATGCTCCTCAAAGCCGGATACGGACAAGAGATACATAAGTAACTTCGGCGATGAAATCTGTACGCGGCATGTAGTTGGCGAAAAGGGCCTGAAAAAGATGCGATGTCTGACGTTCGCGGGCGTTCAGCGTATGCTATTACAGTGTCATGTCTACTGTCATGATGAATTTTGCGAGTATTTCTCCGTTGCGTCCAGCGGCGAAGAAAAAAAGCAGCAGCGTTATGCGATGCAGCTTGAGAAGTTTCTTACGGCCGACGGCTACAAAGTCAATTCGGTGTGCAGATGGCTATGCGGAAAGCGCGCATCATTCAAGAAAATTCACGGCACAATTGCGGAAATCATCGCGCTCGCGCAAAAAATAGGCGATGTCGACGACAGCAAACTGAAGTTTCTGCGAGGGATGGCGTAGCATTGCGCATATCACACCGCGCGCACCAAATCTTTGAAATAGATGACGTCTGCCTCGGTCAAGTTGAACCGCGAGAGCACGCCGCTGAAAATATTGAGCTGATGAGGTTCAAAATACACATACTGATATAGCACAAATTCAAACGGATACTCTTCGGATGACAATTTTCCGCGCATATAATCATCGGAAATCTCTTTGAAGTTGTCGTATGTTCCGTACTTGCTAATGATCGGGAAGGCTTTGCTGCTGATTTTTTCGCCGCATAGCTCCTCATCTGTCATCACGCGCCAGTCATATCGAATGCCAGAAGGCGTTTTCACGCCGTACTTCGCGCGCACAAGTGAATACTCCTTTGTATTCGGCGGCAACACTGCGGGCGCCTTCGTATCTTTCTTCTCCATTTCGAGAAGGAAGTCGTCGAACAGCGCCGTCTCTTCTTCGTCCTTGATTTTGCTCGCGCATTCCTCGATCTCGTCTTCGAGTTTCATAAGAGAGGTCGCAAATTCTTTTGCGGCTTTTTGTTCTTCGTTGCCGATTTTCGACCAAGTATCGCGGAGTTTTGCGACAACATCGACGTCTAGATATTTGCAGACGCGCTCTTTGATCTTATCGGCGCTCGAAAATGTGCTCGACGGCGCACGCGAAAGTGCGGTTACAAGAGAAGAAATCTTATCAAGAAACGTCTTTGTCTCTTCGATGGTTGTGCCGATACGCTCATCGCGCTCTTTGATGTCGGCGGAGGTCTGCGCCATCATCGATAGACCCTTCGAAACCACACGGCATTCTCTCTCGAGACGCGATATTGTCGACGGCATTTCAATAATGCTGCTGCCTTGTTCGTTCACCAACTCTTGAATTTTTGCGAGTGTCGCATCGTCAACAGCGCTTGGCACATCAATATGCTTCGACAATTCCTTTGTGACGGCGTCTCTGCTCTTAACATCTTCAACCGCGACATATCCGTCTCTCTCGAGCAACACAAGAATCTCAAACATATATCGAATGAGCGCGATTGCCGCGGGCTGATTGCTAAGGCACATCGCGAGCAGAACGCCGTTACTGCTCAAATATATATTTTTTTTGTACGATACATAGTGACGGTCAGGCTGCGCAGCGGCCTTGTATCTGGCTTCGTCGACGCTGATTACCTTGAACAGAGATTTGCAACAAATGTAATATCGCGTTTCATCGCCGCTGACCGCGATCACATTCGAAATAATGTCAAGATTTCCCAACAGTGCGGAGAGTTCGGGGTCCTTTGACGTGGATGCGTTCTTGATTTTATCCAGCGGCAAAACAGTAACTTTACCCTTTGTCTTCGCGGAAATAGTCTTTTGCAGCGCCATTTCGTATATTTGTAATGAGTTTTCAAACTTTAAAGGGGCTGGTTCATTTAGGAACCCTTGTACCGAAAAGTAACTTTCTAAGGGTCTGTTAACTTTAAATCGAAAAGCAACAGAGGCTTTCGATCCGGCCTTATTTTCACATCGATAATTCTTTTCTAATGTAGTGTATAACATTTAGACTTCAGCGCAACATGCCCTCCGACGTTACGTCGCTGTATTTTGTGATCTGCGCGATCATTCTTATCATCATTATTTACGTCGAATACACACACCGGCAGTGCATGAAAAAAAGAAATGAGCGTCGCAAACACATTATCAAAAAAGTGCGCGATGGTATAATCGCGAAAAACATTACTCCCGATGTCAAAGCGGCGATGATCAGCGAGCGCCGAAACGAGGAGCGAAACCAAATTGGCCCATACTCGCGCAGAGATTTGTCATACGCAAAGGGTCCCGACCGCGCGTACATTTAGGCCGTTTCACTGAAACCCCTGATCGAAGAGTAAATATCTAAATAAAGGGGCTGCACCCCTTTAAAACCCCCCCATGATCGGAAAAGGGGCCGCGCCATTAATCATTCATTTCCAGGTCAATATTCACAATAATTCTGTAACCGTTAAGCAGGACGGTGCATGTGGACGGCGTGCCGACAAGCACAGACGGCGACGGAGGAGTCCTCGGCGTCCAGTCTGCCTGCACCTGTCCGGGTAAACCAACGAGAAATGCGTCAAAATACATTGTCGTCGCGCTGTCGACATACCCCAGCGTGAACTCTGTCGAGTTGATATCGTCAATAACTGCCTTGTCTGCAACCGGATCTGTCGTCGTAAAGTCCTGAATGTAGATCGAATAAATCGTTGGATCTACAACTTCGATGTTGAAATAATGCGGCCCGGTGAACTGAATGTTGAGATAGGTCAGCGCCGCATAGTCGACACCGACCCCTAAGTTTGTAATTTTGCAATCAAGATTCAAGTATTTCTGAATGTTCAGCAGATTGATCGGGTCGCCGAATGTCAGTGTCAGCGTGTTGATGGTGGTAATGGGGTTGTTGAAGTAATATTTCCCTTCGTTGAAGCGATAACCCGCGAGCAACTCATACTTGTTCCATGTGATCGGATCGGGTATTCTAAAGAATGTAAGCGCGCTGCGACTGGTTAGCGGCACTTGCGCGTTGAGGTTATTCAACAATCCCATGAAATGAAAGCAACGGCCGTTCGGCAGTTTGAATGATTGGGTTTTCCACTCCTCGACACAGATAGTCGCGCGGTTAAAAACATTCGTGGGAAACTGAGTAATAACCGCGGAAAGGATTTTCATCATCGTGATGTCGCGAACTTTGCCGAGTGCATTCGCGCTGTTCGCATATTGATCAGCGGAATTAGTGAAATCCCATGTAAGTTTTGTATTGTTTTCAGTGAAGTTCGCATATTTCGAGTCGAGACAAAGGTACACATGCTTCCTCGTCGCCCATGGATTCAATAGGCGCGCCAGTTGTTTCAGCGATTGTTCGCCTATTTTTTGTAGTTGCAGATTGATGAGATCCTCCGGTGCCGCGTCGATTACCTGTGCATCGTTCGCCGCATTTGCTGTATCCGTAGCGTTTGGATCGGAAACATCGCCGCTCGCATCATAATAGGACGCCGACGGTATAGCTGCACCAATATCTTTTTGCATTTGATTGTTGAGGAATTGCTTCATATCGGGAATAGCCCTCACATGTGCGCGTGTGTCTGGGGTAGCAACATTCGTACCGTCCGTGAGATCTTTGTTATGTGGCGTTTTCATCTTCTGCATCACTAAGAAATTGTAAAATCTCATCGAGAGATACATCGCCTCCGTCGTCGTAGCGGTTTCCGGCACCTTCCATTTGCGCGCAAAAATATTGTACATCGACTGCTCTTGTGCGTCGAGGTCCCTTTTAGGCACAAACATTTTGCCCGTCAGGCTCAGTATTCTATCCTTAACACTCATTTTTGTCGCCTATACTACAAAAAAGAAGTCTTTACATAAGAATTCTCTTACCTCACCCTCCTGTTCGCGCACCTCACCTCCTGTTCGCGCACCTCACCTCCTGTTCATGCGGGCGCCAACCGCTGATATTCTTCCAGCGCTTTTCGCACCGCATCCACATCGCCGACACACTTCAAGACGGCACGCGCCATCTTCTTCAGAGCATACAGAGACATGGTTTTGTGCAACTGTCGATCCTTGGCGAGCACACGAGCGACCACGCGAGCATGCGCGCACGCCAGCCGCGCAACGCAGACGAGGCCGCAGAACGTACCGTCGGACACGCGAATGAGTCGCGGGCCGGTCGATTTTTCCGCGGCAAACCCCATCAGCATCGGCACACGAACGGTCTTCGCGAACTCCGCATCGGTGACCGCCTTCGCTTGCATTGTCGCATATTTTCTGAGAACGCTCTCATCGATGCGACCGAACTCCTCCCCAGTGATATGATCAGAAAATCGCAGCATTGTTGCTTATAGCGCCAAAAAAATCGTTTTTTTCTTCAGTTCGACATTGACGCCGCGGCCACATCCGACATCAGTTTTTCGAGAACCTCGCCCACTTCTCGAAAAATGTCAACGGGCGGCCGCATATCCATGCCTTTAACAGGAATATAGTATCGCTTTTTCTTGTAGATGAACACGATATTGCCATCTGATCGCAGGAAGTGCAGCTGCAATTCCAGCATTGACATCTTCTTTTTTTCGACGCGGAACGGCTTCTCAATGAAGTCCGCGAGCACACTCAAGATGTGGCCGGCCCTTGTTTTGATCCACGCAATGATGATTTCTTCCGAGACATTGATGATTGTCTCCCATGTGAACGGCTTTTCGATGAGGGTCGCCGCATGGTATGCGCTGCCTCTTTCGACGAACGAGTAAATGGTTAGTGCCTCGACATATAGAAAACTATCGACGGCGTCCTTGTTCATCGTTTGAATAAGGAAAAGATCATCAGCGATTTCATATATGTTCTCGATGTTCTTCCCGGCGGCAAGGCTCTTGAGCTGGCTGTATTCATATGAAACATGCCGGCACGTCCTGAAGTCTGTGATCGTAAAGGTCCAAGGCGGCATTATTAACCCCTAGTTTCTACTCAATATAGAATTTATATAATCATTTTTTTCGAACTCATCACCGTCAATGCCTATCTCTAAATGCTTTTTGCGTATTTTGCGATGCTAAGCGGCTTGTCGCTGCGCTGCAATATCGCGATTTGTTCCTCTGTGAGATGCTTCGGCCACACATAAGAGTGCCTCATATAGTCGGCGGGAACCTTGAAATACTGCGAATAATACTCAGGATACTTGCGGAGAAGAGACGCGCGGTGTGAATAGTTTAGCGTTTTGCACGTGACGAACCACGGCATCTCATACGGCTTGACCTTCTCCAGCTGCATGTTATTGGTGTATCCGCGCCGCTTCCATTCCGTTATCATCTCGTTGATATATGCGCGAAGTGCGTTTGCATGTCCTCGCCACATTACGACGACCGGATGCGATCGCCATGCCGTGTATTTTGCTGCTCCCGTAATGATGTCGAGAATCTGGCGCGCCTCAACTCGCTGTTTGCCTAGCCGCTTAGAGTCGAGGACGCGAGCTACTTTCTTAAAGTCAGAGTACGGAAGAAATGTATTAACCATGTCTGTGTGAGTGCGGCTTCTTTGGGAAGGGGGTTAAACAGATACGGCCTCTTTGGGAAGGGGGTTTAAACGGGTGCAGCTTCTTTAGGAGGGGGTTTTAAAGGGGCGCAGCCCCTTTAGAAAATTGAATAAGTGCCGCTATATTATGTGCGGTATTAAAATGTCGGAGCTGATTTTCGAGCTGTTTACAGAGAAAAAACCCGAGCAGAAAGAGCATGTGCGCTTTCCGGCAGGGCTGTTGTGCGATATTCTCAACGGCGCGATAGCGCCTGCGTCGGCGACTTTTGCGGGTGTAATCGATATGCTTAACAAGCTAATCCTGAACACGAACCGCAATTTCGGCCGAAACTGCATATGCACGGCGTATTTTGCGACGCTGTCCGGTATGCATACGGCGTTTGACATCGATATCCGACCGCGTGGATGCAGCCTCTCATATTATCGCATGTACAACAAAGACCCAGCAGATGGGACCGGGGTTTCCACCCGCACGAAGTTGAGAGCGCGAGGCACCGCCGACGAAGCAGCAGCCGAGCTACGCCGCATATTGATCACGGCGCTCAATTACATCTTTCCGAAGAAGGGGAGCCTATATGACACAAAGGGCTGGGTGTTTGAACTGGGCAATTCCGCGCGCGTTTATCATCAATATGCCATTGACATTGTCAATACATTGATGTCGAGATCATGCAAGATTCTCGTAAAATTCATGAATGGGTTCATCAGTTTTACCCCAAATATCGTCGACTCGCAGATGCTGACATGGCTGGTATATATCGCGGCGCATGTACATGGCGTTGTTCATATTGGCGACGACGGCGTATACCACGAGGCAGCACACTCCGCCGAGATTACGCATTTCGAGACTCTGCATTCGGCGATTGAATTCGCGCGTACGCATATCGCGGCCGTCGGCAAACGCCCCGAAATCGATGTCGACCTACGCAAGATCATGGGCGCGGACTACTAAAATCGCTATTTTTTGCATGGTTTGTATGTGAAAAAAATTTGAATTCTTGCCTGCTATCTTAACACAAATTGCAACTCTTCAATTTGTACTGCTTCCCGCGATGTCTCTCAACGCCCCCGTTCTGCTCACCGTCGTCTGCACCGATGTCGCCGCCGGCGTCTACACGGTCTCCGTGTACCGCGCCGAGCCTCGTCACAGTGAGAAGATGTGGAGCAACCAAGTCGTCCCTGGCTTTGCTACGTACGAAGACGCCTGCGAGTACGCCCGTGCCCCCTGCGGCGCCGCGTTCACCGAGCTGTGCGGCAACCTGTACGTGAACCCGCTGTTCTACGACGGCGCCTACTTCGGCGAAGCGGAGTACTGGCACCAGCTGCTCGTGTACTTTCGCACCGATGCTGGCGCTGTGTTCGTGACGCTCGACTTCGCCGCCGACACCTCCAACGGTGAAGAGGCGATCGTGCCTCACGGCGGCGATTTCTACAAGCTGCTGTGGGACCACGCTTTCCTCGGAAACCTGACCAGCGTCCGCAAGCTCCTCGGCGACGACTCGCTCAGCGAGAAGTACCGTGCCGCGATGTCCGAGGCGCTCTCCCTGCTCATGAGCGAGCTTCTCACCGGAGAAGTTGCCGCGGACGACGCCAACGCGCCGCTGATCCCAGCGCTCGCCAAGGAGTTCGCGACCCAGTGAACGCCCTCACGCCCCCTCCCACGCCCCGCGCAGACCCTTGCGCACCCCAAAAGTTTGGCAGAAATGTTCGACTCTCCCTCGAGAGTTAGACATATCTGTCTTCTTTTTTTTAAAGGGGCCGCCGCCCCTTTAGAACCCTGCTCTTCTAAACCTCAAAAGGGCTGCACTAATGAAAAGAGAGGTCCTGCCTAAAGGGGCTGCACTAATGAAACCTCCTGCTCTGTAGGAAAAAAATGAAAAATTAGGCGCTATCTAACAATTTGCACCCGCGCCACAATGAACACCATCATTCGCACGCTCGCTCTTGTCACTGTCAACTACGTTGACACCGCCGACAAAGGTAAGGTCGCCGTCTGGACCACGCACGTCGATTACCGCCGGACCACGGACAAAGACGGCGAAGATTGTTTGACCACGTTCGACTTCGATACGTTCGACAAGTGCATGGCCGCGATGCTTTCGCTGGGTCTCCGCAGACTCGGCGACACGAACATCTTCGTGGCGGACTCCTTCCTCCGATTCGACTGCTTCGACAGCTGGCGCAACGTCGACATCGTGTTTGAGCTCGACGAGAAAGACCCCTCGAAGTCCATCTACTATCGAGTGCCCTTTGTCACAGACCGGTCTCAATACGGCATCTGGCTCAACGATGCCGCTGCGAGAGTGATCATCGACGAAGCGGATTCGGACTCGTTCGACAACATCGACACCACTGTCGACGCCGCCGACATCGATTTCGCACTGCAATACTTCGAAGTGTTTCAGCGCGCTGCCACGGAAGAAGACGTCAACCTCGTGATCGATCTCGTCGCCGTACTCGCGCCGATCCAGCAGAACGCCCTCGCTCGCCTCGAGTCCGGCATCTTCAAAATCACTGAAGAATTCGACTTCGGTGATGCTGCCAGCGACAACGGCTCCGACGCGTAAACCGCACCCCCACGCCCCGCGTAGACCCTTGCGCACCCCAAAAGTTTGGCAGAAATGTTTAGCTCTCTTCGAGAGTTGAATGTTTCCGTCTTCTTTTTTTTAAAGGGGCTACGCCCCTTTAAAACCCCGCTCTTCGTAAACGTCAAAGAGCTACGCCCCTTTAGAAATATTGATTTTTTCTTTCGTAGTTATACAGCACTAAGATGGAGGTAGTGTATCGCGTCGAAAACTGCGGCGGCTCACTGAAGATTTCCGTATATGACTTTGACGCCACGAATAAGATGCTGCTGTTTCACTATTTTGAAGACAAAAAGTACAGCGATATCGACGCGGCTCGCAATCATCTACGCGAATTTCCCGAATTGACGGAGATCGAATACTGTGTTTGGACAATGCGCGACTGCGAAAATCCCGACGATATCGCCGCGGCCGCTATGATGATGCCGGAAAAAAGAGAATATGAACGCATGGATACACAGCGCTGCGTTCAGCACTTCGAAGAAAACGCGGAATACAGCGACACAGAGGAGATATGAGCGTTGAACAGTTTTGTTTTTTCTGCTAATCATTGATTTGGGGAGGGGGAGCTATGCCTCTTTAAAAATTTTGATTTTTTGTCTGCTTATATAACTCCACAAATGGCCTGCGAGATTCCCGAGACTGTTTATGCGGCGCAAGTAGTTGCGAATGCGAACGACACATACATCGTTCGCCGCTGGGTTGCCGAGGGCGTGTTCGGCAACGTCGTCGTGAAGCAGCGCGGACCGTTTCTCAATGAGGCGCTCGCGGCAAAGACGGCGCGTGCTCTCGTCGACTGCAGCATGACCGGCCAGGGCGAGCCCATTCCCTTTAACACGATTTTCGTGAACCGCGATGTGTTTACCGGAGTCTACTTCGGCGCCGGGCACACGATCGGATGCGTCGCACTGCTGTTCGCGGAGAAGAAGCGAGGGTATACCGCCGCGGCTGATGTTCCACAGCCCCTTGACGCAAAGCAGTCGAGCATCGAAGCCGTGGTGCATCTGCGCGTTGGCGTGGACTTTTCGGCGGAAGTTCAGCATCTGAAGCCGCTCGCGCTGTACCGCGTCGAGGTGAGCGCCGATGAACTTACGACGATCGTCGAAGGGTTTGTGCCGTGTTCCAGTGACAGCATGGAGACCATGGCAATCTCGAACGCGGTCTACGAGGCCCTTGTAACTAAAGAGGCTGCGCCCCTTTAAAACCCCGCTCGGCCCAAAAAAACGCGTGCGTACATGTGTATTCTTTTGTCTCTGAAGAGCTACGCTCTTTGTAAAACCCTGCAGACAGAAAACAGACTTCTTTTTTATAATTCGCATGTGAACCATTGTCGCGGAATATGCATCAGCGCGAACGAGAAGTCATGCAGTTTGTTGTATGAGCACACGAGCAGAATCTCTGTGTACCGATGCAACAACGCTTCTAACTCGTTATCTTTCATGCATGGATACACAAGTCGCCACCATATCTTTGTAATCTTACTATGATATTCGCTGTATGTGTATGTGCCGTTGAGATAATGGTTAAACGCAAACACCGTCAGCACACGCGCGGCGACCTCGTGCGATAGGATTTTGTGGTCATAAAGCGCGTTGTAATGTCCATTGTACGACTTCTCGCATAGTTTTCCATTGTCGCGACCAATGTATACGCGGTCCGCATGGGTGCTGTTGCAGTAGTAATTGTTGCCTATGCACCTGTATTTGTCGCCGATAATCTGTGCGTGCCACTCTTTATGGTCGTCGCCGCACAACAGAAAGACGTTCGTATAGGGGCTGAGTATCTCATGGTACACAAGGACCCCATAAACGCCGCGTTCAAAGCCGATGTTTTGCGCGTTGCGGATGTAATAGACGAATATCGTGTCGGGGTTGTCCCATGGCTTCACGATCTCGACTTTTTCTTCGACGTCAACTGCATCATCTTCAACATCCATGCAGGCGCTCGCCATTGTTGCTTGTCATGAGGGCGGTAAAAATCAAAATTCTAAAGGGGCTGCGCCCCTTTAAAACCCCCCTAATCAAAGATCAAAATTCTAAAGGGGCTGCGCCCCTTTAAAACCCCCCTAATCAAAGATCAAAATTCTCCGAAGAGCTATGCTCTGTAAAACCCCCTAATCAAAGATCAAAATTTTAACTTCAAAAAAGAAGGATCGATGTTCGTGTAACCAACACAGTAATGATGTAAAGTTAACGTATATATAAGACAACCAATGGGCGAAATGAATCACATCCACAACTTGCCGCATAGCCTCGAAGCATATATCGGCGAACAGTCTCTTCGCACCAAGGCGGCGTTCCTATGGCGAGACTATCATATCGTGATTCTCGGCGAAAACAAGTTTATATTCACACGCGAAAGAGAAACAAAGTACGAAATTCTCAACGATGTATGGAGTGTCGCGGGGTTATTACGAGAGGTTACGGAAAGGCGGATTGTTGATCTGAAGAATCTCGACGATATTTCCGCATTGATATGGCAGCTCTTGCTCGCGTGGAGGTACTTCAAGGAGCGTGTCAGCGGCATATATCCATTTGCACACAATGAACACAGCGACGCGCTCATGCGATTTATCGCGGATCCGCTCGCAAGCATGCAGGTGTATACGCTCTTCGGCGTCAACTATCGGCGTTTCGCGCCGCTCGACAGATGTACTCTCGGTGTTATTATGACGGACTATCTCGCGCGCGTGCACCACGATATTGATTTTGTAAGGTGTATTTTCAGCGACAGCACTTATTTGGCGACCGAATATGTCAGCGAAGATGCAAAAAGGATCGCTGCGTCGCTGTATTCGCGGTATGCCGCGGCCGGCAGTCGTGACTTATTCTTTCTGCTATTCGAAAGCGGCGCCATTTATCCGCTGCTCGATGCGCTTCTTGCAGCACCAGACTCGTTCTCAAATGAAGAGTGGCATCTAGTCTCTGTGATTTCAAACGAACTTCGCATCAAAAAGTATGACCCAAAAAAGGTATTGCTCGAAGTGAACACGGAGACGTTCATGGTCACGTGTCGATCATGTAGGGTAGAATACACTTTTGAGACGATCAAAACATACAAGGGCACATGTAAACGATGCTTCGATAACATGCCGGTTGCACACAAACCTCCTAATGTTCGCTTGCCAATATTAACGAAAGACCAATTCGAGATTCTCGCGCGCGATTTCGAAGGTAAAAAAGAGATACCGTGTCCTATCTGCAGGAAGTCGATCACGCAAGAAACGAAAGAATTCGGCCATATTGTTCCAGTCGCGCGCGGCGGAGGAAGCACCGCCGACAATATTATATGCATATGCGGCACTTGCAACAGAAAGATGGGCACGATGGATTACTATGAGTACAAGCAACTACATGATGCCGCGCGAAAAGCACTTCGTGAAGACCTCAAAATGCCTACTGACTTCATCATCGAAATGGGTTATACGACTGACGAAAATGATTTTAGCGGAAGATCGATCCCTGAGACAGTCCGAACAATGCCCAACTCGCCACGAAATCACAAGACCGCACACGTGCCACTGCAAGTACTAGCACCTATACCGAACATAATAAAGCCGCAAAAACCGCCGAAAACAAAGGAGAAAAAGGACGCTGATCAAAAAAGAAGAGCTTTCGACATAAAAAACATTAACAGCTTTCTTGCCGAAGAGTATGTGCCGTGTAAGAGTTCCCATATATCTGTGAAGGATATGTACGAGTACTACACCAAATATTGCGTTAAAAAACATGTCGCCGCGTGTTCCGGCAGAAGTTTCCTGTGCAGAATCAAAGACATATGCAAAACAAGAAAAGATTACAGCTACAATGTAAAGGAACATGCGCGCGTCAGCAACATATGTCGCAAATCAACCTAAGTTGTACATCGGCATGATGACTTCCTCGATCCTTTTGGAGTTGCTCGCGTAGACATGTTCCTTTGCGGCGCTGATCGCGCCGTCGATTTCCTTGATCGCGTGGTAGCTCATCTTGCGCAATCGCAGAATATCGGCGACATCGCGCGCCGTCAGTGTGGATTTTTCTTCTCGGCCAGTAGGCCGAATCGTGTCGAAAACCGTCATCATCGTGTCTTCAAACACACCGAAGAGATCATAACAGTCTTCGATATCGGTGTACGGATCTTTCATGCAGCTGTCGAAGGCTCTTTCCCAGCGCTGCATAAAGTTGTCAAAGTATGCCTTTACGAATACATCGTTTGTGATATAGTCCGTAAAGAGAGTGTATTCGTGCGACATCGTGAACTCAAGATATTGCCGCGAATATGTACCGGGAACCACATATGGATCCATGTCAAACCACTCGGTATCGCTGAATTGTGCGGCCATGTTATATATTAGCCAAGTTTTCTTCATTTTTTTAAGGGCTTAGCGGCCCTCGAGCCTGTCGCAAAAAGTTGATTTTTTGTCATAATGTAATCACAATGCGAAGACTTCGCAAGTATCTTCCGCCGGAAGATGTCGTAATGAGCTGCCCGTACATACCCTATAGATATTTTCTACGTTGGCACAGAGAACAGGGACTCATATGCATATGTGAAGAACGAGAACTCTATTATGACCCGTCACCGTATAGTGGAGATATACAATGTTTGTTTCGATATGAAACCTGCAATGTCAACCGCATAAGATTCTACGTGACCTATTGCTTCAAACAAGTATTTTCTATATATTGCGAAAAGGATAAACGGTGGCCGGAACAAATCGTGGAAAATTTGAATATGTTAATATACCAAATAATCCACGCGAAGAATCTGCGGTAGCTACATAATGCGAAGACTTCGCAAGTATCTTCCGCCGGAAGACGTCACGCTTAGTTGCCCGTGCATACCAAATGCGCGATATACGCCTTGGCGCAAATATCACGGACTTGTGCGTATTGGCAGCGGACGTGACCACGCAGAGGTTGACCCGTGGATGTACGACGACACAGTCATCTGTGATTTTTATTATTGCTGCTCCAGCGTGAGCTTGTCGCATAGACTTGGTCCGCCGACTACTCGACATGTTCGTGTTCCTTCGTTTTGTTTAAGCAGCTGCAAAAGATCATGGACGGACGCTTGGATGAGAAGTGTTTGGAATTTGCAATCGCTGATATTCGAGCTCATCTCGGAACGTAGCAATTGATTTTTGTTAAAGCTACGCGCAAGTCCTATATACCATGGGCAGTAAAGTAATCCGGCCTGTTGGCCAGACATTTTACTATGTCGACGCCAACAATACAGTTCAGGATATGAGATATGGGTCTGTTCATAGGAATACACTCATGCTCGTGGGCGAAGAGGCACGCGCACGTGAATTACGTAACATTATCGCGGCAGAATTAAAGGGCGCGGACGCAAATAAGATTCAGCGTCTTGTCATCTTGTACGGCAGCGCGATGGGCTTTCGGCCATATTTCGGCATCGACTTTTGCTGAAGGAACATATTCTTTTTTTGGAGGGTTGAAAAGTCACATCCGATTATACATTCGAAAAAATGAATCTTCAGTCGTAGTATAAGATGCGATCATTCAAGCGATACATTAATGTTGCGTGCCACGGTGAGAAGGTATATGCGGCCGAAGCCGAAGAAATCTTTGTGTTGCGTCGCGCCACAATCATATATGTGATGCGCCCGAATACGTCCACACTGCGAATTGAAAGTGTTAAACTGACGTGCCGCAGTGAAATCGGCGACTATGCGCTTTATTTCAATCCGGAAGTCTTCTTGTATTACGACAGATCAGACATGTTCTTGATGACCATCAATTACAACCTCGCTATCTTGTTGAAAAAAGTAGACGCGCCATACCGCACGCACATCACAATTAAGAAGTTCAAGAGGCGGCCCTGTTGGCGCATTTGAGGGAAATCTCAAACGAGTTTTTCACTGAGATTTTTTTTCGCTGCCAACGCCGCGAGGTATTGGCGGTAGATCAACTCGGCGTCATTAGTGGGGTTATGATCGTGCAAAACAACGCTGCCCATCTGCGTCTCAACCGCGGCGAGCACCTGCGCCTTGTGGTCCGCCGGCAGAATATCAAGCATGTCCCACGGATCGGAGAGGCCGCGGTACTTACCCTTACTGTCATATCGCATTGGATCGCGGCCGCATACTTGCTCCAGTGCAACATCGAGGGCCGCGGTGTCGTATGAAGGATTGTCGGACAAGAATTTGACCTTGTACAAAGACTTGTCGCCGTATTTTGTCTCGAGTTCATCGAGAACAGCCGCGAATTGTTTGATGCCTTCGTCGTATGGAACCGCATCACGCCGCAGTTCTTCCATAAGCGCCGCAGGCATCTTCTTAGAATCGCCCCAAAATTCATCCCAGCAGCGCGGCTCAAAGTCGCCGTAACTCGTAACTTTGCCGTCCTCGATTGTCGGCCACTTCACTTGCAACCGAATAATGCCTCGCGTCAACACCTTTTCCTTCGTACCGATAACATATCCGATAGCGACAATGGGATGCTTGATGTTCTTCGCGCCCGCCTTCTCAATGTCGAGTGCGAACAAAATGGTCTCAACTGACATTCTCTTCACAATTTTGAAAGTCGAATTACTATACATACAAAGGGGCTCGCGAGTTTAACATATAAAGGGGCGCAGCCCCTTTAAAACCCTGTCCGATTCTAACATATAAAGGGACGCGGTCCCTTTAAAACCCTGTCCGATTCTAACATACATTCGCGGCGCATGCGTCGCTTACGCAGCTACACGTTTACCAAAATCCAAACGGTAAGAAGTTTTCTCTTCGCAAATGCGACCGAGGTCGCGTCGGTTTATGTACGCGACCATGTATGCAGCGTCTTTCTTCGCAAATTAAGTGTTACAACCTTGGGCCGCGGCGCCCACAATACCTATGCATACACATACACGAAGACACTTAGGTTTCATGAAACACTAAGAGTACCCATGTCATTATGGATTATCGCGCCGAATGACAGGGTGATCGTTATCTATGCATATGACAAGTCGTTCACACTAACTTTTTGAAGCTACAAAAACATAAGGATGTGCGCCTTTAAGGGAGAATGCTGTTTTTGACGCCCAAAATATTGCGGCGACTACAGCCTTCTTGACCGACTACACAGCCACATTTTTTTAAAAAATCTAACTTTTTCATTGCGGGTTTAAGGGCTGCAGGCCCTTAAAAATTTGAATATCATATAGGGGAATCAACACTATGTCGCGACCACTTGCGGAGTTCGAAGTCAAAAAAGACGGCGATGCCGCACAGACAGTTGGTGTACGCATCATCGAAAACAAAGATCTCGATGTCGAGGGAAATTTTGTTATCGTATGTATGATCGGGCAGTCTCGATATGGAAAATCATCATTCTTGAACTGCCTCACAAGCACCATCATGAAGAAAAATATGGCGTGTTTTAAGTCGATGTCGGTCAAAGAGTCGAAGGCATGCGACGTAACAAAGGGAATGCAGTATTATCGCATCGATGTTACAACGGAAAGTGGGCGAAATGGCGGCTATATTATCATCGATGTTCAAGGAATCGCAGGAACGCAGAGCGAAATCGACCCGGCACTGCTCATGTATTGCTACTTCATCAGCGATATTATCATTGTCAACTGCGGAAAAACTCTTGACACATCTGTGCTCAAGATGCTCGAACCGATTTCAACACTGCGTACAAAGATCCAAATCGCGCAACCGAATCAGCCGAGCCTCATATTTCGGCTGATGGACGTTGACGACTACGACAACGAGACCGCAAAACAGTGCTTCACTGCGATGATGACTGACCGCGAAGACCAAGTTCATGGCGTCCGCTTGTGCTTACGAGAGCTCTTTATGTTCGACGAAGTGCCTGTGATCTATACCGAGCGACCCGACAAGGCCGATATTCGGCTGCTTGACAGCGGCAAAATTATGGAATTTCTGTCGCGAAATGAATCGTTCTCGCTCGCATGCAAGAAAGTTTTCAATAGAATCACAGAATCGCAATGGTCCACAACTACAAACATTCAAACATATCTCCGCGAACAAGCCGCCATCGTTAATGAAAATCGCAGCCACATCAACGCAAGCACCTTTGACGTGACTTCGCGTATCACTCAAGAAGACATTATGGAGTGGATTCATGGTACTGTTTTCACGAAAGACAATACCCCCGCAGTCAAGTCGAGTGTTCCCGATGAACTCAAAACACCCATCGGCATCTCGACATGCCACACTGCTGACTACGAAAAGGTTTTGCAGCGACAAGAACGCATCAACGCATGCATCGCCGCATACAATGAACGATTTCGTGATGCTCCCAGCGACATCTTCAAGCAAGGCAGAGACGCACTCAGTGGCATCATTATGCGGCCACTCGAAGACGCACTCGAAATTTGCCGAAAGTCGTCCTGGAATGAATTCAAGGCGTGTCTTGTAAGCGCGAATAGTTTGATGAATACGCCGTTTGATCTCGCTGTTCTCGATGACACGAAGCACGAAGTAAGTGCTTTCTCGGGAAAGATCTCGAGTATATTCAAGTCTTTCGGATACAAACCCATCGTAGAATCGGAAATTATGGGCGTTAAATTCCACACAGAACAGCTCAAAAAACATATCACAGAAAGAATTCAGGCATCTGCATGCCATACTGCATACAAAAATGAGATCATAGAGCAGCATATGGAAAAGTTTACGCAGGCGATTCATGGGCAAATCGGCAGCGCACGAGACGAGGAAATGAAAACTTGGTCGGAAAACATCGCCAAATTCAAGAAAAGATACGCAGACTGCTGCCACGACCCTCTTGATCTTTTGCGAAGAAATGCATATCGGCTCGACATGTCGTTCGACGCGATTGTTGCGAGCATCGAGTATACCCTCGCCGCCGAATATAACATGTGTTTCTCTGACCAGTCCATGCTGAGAGAGCTACGTGTATATATGTACAAACTAGATTTCAGTCAACATGCAGAGGGCGTATGTGTGCCGATTCTTACGCGACTCAATGAAGTCACGAAATATTACAAGCTATCGATGCTGAAAAAGATTCTCGACTTTGATTACGAGACATACATCTCGCGATTGCATACCGCACTCGAGCAACAGCGCGACAAGTTCAAAGCGTATCGCGAAGAGCATCTCGATGAACTTATCGAGAAACTTGTTGAAGAAAAGAAGATTCCTAGAATTATTCATTACACCCACATCGAACCGTATTATGCGCAATATTCTGATCTTGCGCATCAGATGCTCGAAAACAAACTTTCAGTACATATCATGCCAAAATACCCATACACAAGTTTGAATACGTTACTCGTGTACATCGATGTCTTCAAAATTCGCAGCGAAAAAGAGTTCAGACGTGTGACATCCCCTGAGGTTCGTACGCTTTTGCAGCAATATTACACCCTCTCAAATCGTCCGAGTGACTTAGTGTCTATAAAAAATAAGCCTATCGAAGACACACCTGCCGCATACAAAGAGAATGCCGCCACCGTTGTTCTGAATAAAATGTATGAGAGATGGCTTGACGACATTCTTCTCGGCAGAATTCAGCTGTAAACTTTGAAAATATCTCTTTTTTGTATCAACCGAGGATAAGCATTACAGTTTTCTATGCGTACATTCCGCCGATACATCGCTTGCAAATCGCATACTTCCTGCGGCATATCATGTAAATCTATGTGCGTATACAACAAAGAACGCAATAAACTTACTATCGGATGCGTTACGATCATGAATGAAGCCCAATATATACCATTGTCTTTTACCTTTTCGACGTGGCAATTCTTCTATATCGCCGCCATAGGAGATGGCGAATTGTATCTGCGATCACATTCTGGTGTCACATACGAGCTTTTGTCGTATTATGCTTCGTACGAACTTTCCGTTGGGAGGACTTCAACAACAGCTGCATATTTTTACTTAAAGAAACCTTCAAATATTGAATTTGCATAGAGAATCAAGCGATGAGGACTTTTCGCAAGTACATTGCGGCGCTATGTATGCGGCAAGCACAGTGTGTCGGCTGCAATTTTTATTCGAAAATCGTGTGTTGACGTATCCGGCGATATGTGTTTCATATATCGCGCGGCCATTACTTCGTATGTCATAAACACCGCCTCTATGACACTGACCTTATTTGAGTGGAATAAATTGACTGCGCAACTTACATTAAAAGGGGCTGCGCCCCTTTAAAACCCCCATTCGGAAAAGAGATTCTTACATTAAAAGGGGCTGCGCCCCTTTAAAACCCCCATTCGGAAAAGAGATTCTTACATTAAAAGGGGGCGCTGCGTCGTTAGAACCCCGTTCCGTTCAGAAAGCGAGAAACGATAACAAGATTGAATTCGGAATATGGCGGTGCTCTGAAAAAAAGTGAAAATTACAACGCTTTGAAACAAGATGCGTTCGCTGCGTAAGTACGTAATCGAGCAGACGCCTACGACGGTTTCTCAGCCCTCGTTGCCCAAACTATGTCACGAGTATACTGACAACCGCAGTATTCTCATACGAAGTTGCGCGGTCGGATTTGGGAAGCTCGATATTGCGGCTATGTTTCTTGTGCACAGAGGCTGTTGGGGCTTCGACGAATCGCAAAGCTCCCTTGCGTATCGTAAAAATGGGTTTTCGTATTATGCCCGCATGACACAATTCAGAGGTATTTTTGCTGTGAGCGGCCGCGGCGACGGGTTGTATATCAGTCGCCTCTTAACGCCGCAGAATTGAGGGCGGCTCCGCAAAAGTTTGATTTTTCTGTTAAACTTGAGCGGGTTTGAGGGCGGCAGCCCGCAAAAGTTTGATTTTTTGTAGTGCGTCTTAGCTATGCGTTCACTACGCAAGTACGCGATAGTGTCTCAGCGTCATCATCTTGCGTACTTATGGTATCCGCTGTGCCACGACTACTGGGCAGACTCATCGATATTTATAAGACACTCTATATCGACAAAAAAATTCTATATTTGGTTTCGCTTCCAATCGCGCAACGTAAGTTTTTATATAGATGGAGGTGCGCACGAGCTTCGATATCATCGAAACACGGACATATTCTATTATCTCTGCTGTCGATATGAAACGTCTGTCTTGCGTATCAACGACGGCAATAACATTCTGTTGCGTTAAAATTGAAAAAGGAATGTAACTGTCATCATGCGAAGGCTCTGTTGCTATGTACGCGCGGCAACGCACAACGAATTGCGCATAACTCATATTCTTATATGTCAGCAAGTAGACGTGGTTTATTTAAGTGAACGTGATCGAATGGTTATCGCCGCAACTACATTCAAAAAATGCGGTGTTAACATCGACATAACGCACGGATACGAACTACAAGCATCTATGTTCGAATCTTATTTCACGCATACATTTAGGCATGATGACCCTATTCAATTGTATGTTAAGTGTGCAGCGACGAAGCAATATATGTTTGTGATGTGGGAAAATGGCCTTAAATTTATCAAGTACGACTCCAATCGGTATGTGTCATGAAAGCTAACATCGTAAACGATGTTGCGGCGATATCATGTCTAATTTCGTTTACGAAATGCAACTTCGTTTACGAAGTTGCGGCGATATCATGACGCAGCACCTCATTACCGTCGTACTTTGTGAGCTCGATATAGTCCTTTGTGTACGTCAGTTTGATTTTTCCAAACATA
>JACCEC012042852.1_pt1 | contig 24343 bp, 25 predicted proteins | sample 7450121 | NCBI WGS metagenome assembly JACCEC01 (sample SAMN15323455, study PRJNA562643) | freshwater metagenome | isolation source: river surface water | place: USA:Blue River Watershed | collected 2017-08-18 | reverse complement strand
CGCCCCAGGCGATCGCGCCGGCTGCCTGCCACAGGCCGTCGAGCGTGAGCGTCTCCCGCGCCAGCGCCACGGCTAGCGACAAGGCGCCCGCGACCAGGTACTGCAGCACCGACAGCCGCAGCGGATCGTGCCGGCGCGCGAGACGCCCGACCAGCAGCACATGGACCGCCCAGAGCAGTGCGCCGCCGAGCTGCAGCCAGTCGCCGGCAGCGATGCCGGCATCGGGCTTGACGCTCAGGTAGTAGAGGCCGGCGGTGGCCAGAGCGACCGCGATCCAGGCCTGGCGCGTCACATGCTGGCCGCCCAGGCGCAGCAGCACCGGAACGATCACCACGTAGAGCCCGGTGATGAAGCCCGCGTTGCTGACCGAGGTGCCGAGCAGGCCGACCTGCTGCAGGTTGATGGCGCAGAACAGCACCAGTCCCAGCAGCAGCCCGGCGCCCCAGAGTCCGTGGCCCTCCTGCACCGGAATGGACGCAAACGGCCCGCCGCGCCACCACCACAGCGGCGCGATCAGCGCGGCGCCCAGCAGCATGCGCGCGCCGGTGTAGCTGAACGGCCCCACGCTGTCCATGCCCAGCTGCTGCGCGACGAAGGTGCTGCCCCAGATCGCCGCGGTCAGCAGCATCAGCAGGTCGGTTTTCAGGTTCGAGTGCATCTTCAGTCCAGGAAATCCTCGATCAGCGCCGCGACGGCGGCCGGCTGGTCGTGGTGCAGCATGTGGCCGGCGTCCTCGACGCGCTCGCGCCGGCAGTCGGGCACGGCTTCGAGCCGCTGGTGGAATTCGGCCAGCGTGAATTCGCCGCGCTTGAACCAGCGCGCCAGGCTGCCGTCGGCGGCCTCGACCATCAGCGTCGGCGCCTGGATGCCGCGCCAGATCGCCTGCACCTCGTCGGCGCGGTAGAGCTGCGGGTTGACCACCTTGTGCGCCGCGTCGCCCAGTACCTGCCAGCGGCCCTCGGCGTCCTGTGCCGACCAGTGCCGTGCCAGCCACTGCGCCTTGGCCGGGGCCAGCCGCGGGTTGGTCTTCATCAGCCGCTGCGCCACGCCGTCCAGGCTGTCGTAGCGCGGCATGGCGAGCTCGCCCCGATCGAGCGCCTTGAGCTGGTCGATCCATTGGGCATAGCGGCCTGCGGCCTGAGCCGGGCGCGTGGCGGGCAGGCCGAAGCCTTCCAGGTTGACGAGGCGGCGGACGCGCTGCGGGCGCACGCCGGCATAGACCATGGTGACGTTGCCGCCCATGCTGTGGCCGACCAGGTCGATCGGCTCGCCCGTCTTGCGGCCGAGCTCGGCGTCGAGCGCGTCGAGCAGGAAGTCGAGATCGGCCAGGTATTCGGCCGGCGACAGGTAGTGGTCGAAGGGGCCGTAGTCGGCGACCTCCGCGCCGGCGGCCAGCGCGCGCGTCAGGCCGAAGCCGCGCCAGTCGGGCGCGACGATGAAGCGCTCGCGCGACAGGGCATCGACCACGAACTGGAACGAGGCCGAGACGTCCATCCAGCCATGCACCAGCAGCAGCGGCACGGTGCCTGGCCGGTACTCGCCCCAGCTGCGCAGGTGGTAGCGCTGCTGGCGCAGGGTGATGAAGCGGCTGCGGGAGGGCTTGAGTTCCTGGTACATCCCCCGGATTATTGCGGCTCGCGCTTTGCTGGCGGTTGCGCTGTCATGACAAAATCGGACTGGCAAGAGACAAGAAAGCACCGAAATGAACCTGATTCCACTGGGCGCGAGCGGGCTGCGCGTGACCCCGATCTGCCTGGGTACCATGACGTTTGGCGAGCAGGTCGGCCAGGCCGACGCGCATGCCATCCTGGACCGTGCGCTCGAGCGCGGCATCAACTTCATCGACACCGCCGAGATGTACGCGGTGCCGGCGCGCGCCGAGACCTGCGGCGCGACCGAGACCATCATCGGCCACTGGCTGAGCAGACGCCCCGGTGCGCGCGACCGGATCGTGCTGGCGACCAAGGTCGCCGGCCCCGCGCGCGGCATGCCCTGGATCCGCGGCGAGCAGTCCGGGCTGACCCGGGCCGAGATCCTGGCCGCCTGCGACGGCAGCCTGCGCCGGCTGCAGACCGACGTCATCGACCTCTACCAGATCCACTGGCCGGCGCGATCGGTGCCCGCCTTCGGCAAGATCTACTACGACCCGGCCGAGGAAAGGTCCTGCGCCAGCATCCACGAGCAGCTCGATGCCCTGGGCGAGCTGGTGCGCGCGGGCAAGGTGCGCGCGGTCGGTCTCTCCAACGAGACGCCCTACGGCGTGCACGAGTTCGTGCGCCTGGCCGAACAGCACGGACTGCCGCGCGTGGCGACGGTGCAGAACCCCTACTGCCTGATCAACCGCGGCGTCGAGAACGGCCTCGACGAGACGCTGCACCGGCTGGGCGTGTCGCTGCTGGCGTATTCGCCGCTGGGCTTCGGCTTGCTGACCGGCAAGTATGATGAGACCGGCTTCGAGACGGCTACGCCCGCTGGCCGCATGGCGCGGTACGAGTCGATGCGCAAGCAGCGCTGGGGCCGGCCCGATTCGCTGGCCGCGGCGCGCCGCTACAACGCGCTGGCGCGCGCGCATGGTCTCACGCCCACGCAGCTGGCGCTGGCCTTCTGCTACACCAAGTGGCAGGTCGCCAGCACCATCATCGGCGTGACCACGCTGGCGCAGCTCGACGAGTGCATCGATGCCTGGGGCACGACGCTGACGCCTGAACTGCTGCAGGCGATCGACCAGATCCGCTGGGAACTGCGCGACCCCGCCGCCTGATTCCTCCAACCTGAACCCGATTCCTCATGCTTGACTTCAACATCCTGGCCGCAGTCGTGGCCGCCTACCTGATCGGCTCGCTCTCGTTTGCCGTCATCGTCAGCCGCGTCATGGGTCTCGACGACCCACGTCACTACGGCAGCAAGAACCCCGGTGCGACCAATGTGCTGCGCTCGGGCAGCAAGAAGGCGGCTGCCGCCACGCTGCTGCTCGACGCGCTCAAGGGCTGGCTACCGGTCTGGGTCGTGTCGCACTGGGGTGCCGCCTGGGGCCTGGGCGATGGCGCACTGGCTAGCGTCGGCATCGCGGCCTTCATCGGCCACCTGTTCCCGGTCTTCTTCCGTTTCAAGGGTGGCAAGGGCGTGGCGACCGCCGCCGGCGTGCTGATCGGCTTCGAGCCGCTGCTGGGCCTGGCCACCCTGGGCAGCTGGCTGTTCGTGGCCCTGGTGCTGAAGTATTCCTCGCTGGCGGCGGTCGTCGCCGCGCTGTTCGCGCCGGGCTTCTACATCCTGGCCAGCGGCGAGAGCTGGGCCTGGTATGGCAGCGCGCCGGTCGCACTGGCAGTCACGCTGATGAGCCTGCTGCTGCTGTGGCGCCACCGTGGCAACATCAGCCGCCTGCTCGCCGGCCAGGAAGGCAAGATCGGCAGCAAGAAATGAAGTTTTACAACTCATTGCGCGGCTTCGGCTTGCGGTCCAGCCCGCCGGCCCGAAAATGAAGGCAGGCAGCTCCCAACCGGTTTTTCACATGAAGCAACACCAATTCGCCCGGCTCGCCGGCCTGACCGCCTTTTCCGCCGTCATCCTCACCGGCCTGCCCGTGCAGGCGCAGCAGGAGATGGCGCGGGTCGTCAGCAGCACGCCCATCATGCAGCAGGTGCCCGTCACGCGCCAGGTCTGCCAGGACGAGGCCGTCACGCGCGGTGGCCAGAAGTCGGGCGCCGGCGCGCTGATGGGCACGATTGCCGGCGGCGCGATCGGCAACTCGATCGGCGAGGGCGGCGGCAGGGCTGCAGCCACCGTGCTGGGCCTGGTGGGCGGCGCCCTCCTGGGCAACAGCATCGAGGGCGAGGCTCCGCCCCAGACCCAGATGGTCAGGCGCTGCTACCCCCAGGCTGACTACGAGAGCCGCGTCAGCGGCTACAACGTGGTCTACGAGTTCGGCGGCAAGCAGTACAGCGCGCAGATGCCCAGCGACCCGGGCCAGTATGTGCAGCTGCAGATCACGCCCATCGTGCCGCGGCCGCCTGCGGGCTATGCGCCGTCCGGCTATTCGCAGCCGGCTTATCAGTCCGGCTACATGCGCTGAGCGCCTGAGCTTCAGAGCCAGCCCAGCGGGTCGCGCGTGCGCGCGATCGCGACCATCACGCCAGAGCACAGCAGCGCAGCCAGCAGGAAGGCCGGCCGCGTGCCTGCGCTCGCGCGCTTGAGCGCGAACGATCCCAGCACCACATAGACCACCAGCAGCACGAGCTTGGTCGCCAGCCAGGCCTCATGCAGCGGGTTGTGCTGCATCAGCGCCCATAGGCCGCTGCCCGCGCCCAGCAGCAGCGTATCGATCGCGACGCTGATCCTGCGCACTCCACTCCCCATGATCCAGGACTGTTGCCACAGTGCGCCGAGGCCGCGTGCCGTGAACAGCGTCAGGCTCAGGCCCACCAGCAGCATGTGGGTCCAGAGCAGGGCAGGGTAGAGCCAGGGGGCTTGCGCGACAAATGTCATGAAAATTGTGTTTTCAGTTGAAAGCGATAATAATCATAGACAATGATAATTATGCGGCTATAATAAGTACATAGCACTAGTTCCTTTGGTGTATGTTGCCCCTCCAAGGGGCGCTTTCCCGCTTCTTAGGTGGATGCCATGCGTCTGACACAGTGGACCGATTACAGCCTGCGCATGCTGATGTATTGCGCCATCCATCAGGAGCGGCCGCGCGCGCCGACCGTCGGCGAGATTGCCGAGGCGCACGGCATCTCGCGCAGCCACCTGACCAAGATCGCGATGACGCTGGCCGGCGCCGGACTGCTCGAGACCACGCGCGGCCGTGGTGGCGGCTTGCGCCTGCTCAAGCCGGCCGACCAGATCCGGGTTGGCGACGTGGTGCGAATGACCGAGACCGACTTCAACCTGGTCGAGTGCTTCGACGCCGACAGCAACAGTTGCCGTATCGTGGGCAACTGCCGGCTCAAGAGCGTGCTGTCCGATGCCATGACCGCCTATCTGGCCGTGCTCGACGGTGTCAGCGTGGCCGACCTGATCAGGCCCGACCAGCGCCGGGCCGAACTTCAGGTCATGTCGTTGCCGATCCGCGCGGGCCATCCGGTGGCGGCGCTCGGGCTGGAATCCGGGCTGCAGCTGCGCGCCGCCGTCTGACTCAATCCTGTCCGGCCAGCAGCGCCGGTGCCAGCTGGCCGTGCAGCGACACCACGTCGCCGATCATGATCAGCGTCGGCGGCTTGACGCCGGCGGACTGCGCCAGCCCCGGCAGCTCGCCCAGCGTCCCCGCCACGCAGCGCTGCCCGGGCTGGGTGGCACGCTCGATCAGTGCCGCCGGCGTCGATTCCGGCAGGCCATGCGCGATCAGCTGTTCGCAGATGATGGCCAGCGTGCCCAGTCCCATGTAGATCACTACGGTCTGCTGGGGGCGCGCCAGCATCTCCCAGTCCAGATCGACCACGCGGTTGTCCTGCAGATGACCGGTGGCCAGCACCAGCGCGCGCGCATGGTCGCGGTGCGTCAGCGGAATGCCGGCGCAAGCCGCCGCCCCCTGCGCTGCAGTGATGCCTGGTATCACGCCGAAGGGCACGCCGGCTTCGGCCAGTACCTGCGCCTCCTCGCCGCCGCGGCCGAAGATGTAGCCGTCGCCGCCCTTGATGCGCAGCACGCGCCGGCCTGCGCGCGCGAGCCTGACCATCAGCTCGCCGATCGCCTGCTGCGGCAGCGTGTGCAGCGAAGCCTCCTTGCCTACGTAGATGCGCTCGGCGCCGGCCGGCGCCAGCGACAGGATGGCGTCGCTGACCAGATGGTCGTAGAGCAGCACTTCGGCCGCTTCGAGCGCGCGCAGCGCCTTGATTGTCAGCAGTTCGGGGTCACCGGGGCCGGCCCCCATCAGCGTGACCCGTGCGGGTGCCGTGACGGCCGGTACGGCGGGCAGCAAGGTGGACAGGCGGCAGTCCTGATCAGGGTTTCTCATGTGCGTATCCCGGATTTCGATTGAGTCATTCTTTATGAATATTTGTGGGCTGTGTTTGCACTAGATCAAACACGTCATGCACAGGCGGCACGACCATGGCACCCATGTCGATAGATCCAGCAGATATTGCACGCAAACCGGACCGGGCCCGCACAGGCAGCGGCATCTTGCTGGCACTGTGCCTGGCCGGCCCGGTCTGGGCGCAGGGCGGTTGGGTGCCGGCACCGGAGCGCGAACAGGCCCTGGTGCGCATGGTCAGGCAGGACTGCGGCTCCTGCCACGGCATGCAGCTGACCGGTGGCCTGGGGCCGGCGTTGACGCCGCAGGCCCTGGCCGAGACACCGCGCGAGTCGATCGCCGCCACCATCTACCACGGCCGCCCCGGCACGCCGATGCCGCCCTGGAAAGCCATGCTCAGCGAGCCCGAGTCGGACTGGATCGCGCAGCGTCTGCAGACCGGCTTCCCGCCGGAAGCGAAAAGGAACCAGTGATGAATCAAGCTCATGGCTCAATGTCGATCGGTCGCCGCAGCCTGCTGGCCGCGCTGGGTGCTGCACCTTTGCTGTCGGGTTGCGCCGCGCTCGGGCGCGCCGAGCCCGAGGGCAGCGGCGACCTCGGCGTCGTGGTCGAGCGCGCCAGCGGCAAGCTCGCCATCGTCAACACCAGCCGGCGCGAGCTGTTGGCCGAGGTCGGCGGTCTGGGCGACCTGTCGCACGCCTCGGTCGTGTTCTCGCGCGACGGCCGCCATGCCTATGTGTTCGGGCGCGACGGCGGCCTGTCGCAGGTCGATCTGCTGCGGCGCCGGCTGGTCGCGCGCGTCATGCAGGCCGGCAATTCGATTGGCGGCGCGGTCAGCGCCGACGGTACCCTGGTCGCGGCACAGAACTACCAGCCCGGCGGCGTCAAGGTGTTCGACGCCCGCACGCTGGAGCTGGTCGCCGACCTGCCAGCCGAGTACGCGCCGGGCAAGCTCTCGCGCGTGGTCGGCCTGGTCGATCTGCCGGGCCGGCGCTTCGCCTACAGCCTGTTCGACGCTGACGAGATCTGGGTCGCCGACCTGTCCGATCTCGCCCGGCCGAGCATCCAGAAGTTCAAGGGCATCGGCAAGTCGCCCTACGACGCGCTGGTCACGCCCGACGGCCGCCACTACATCGCCGGCCTGTTCGGCGAGGACGGCCTGGCCTTGATCGACCTCTGGCAGCGCGAGCCCAAGGTGCGGCGCATCCTGGGTGGCTATGGCCGCGGCCAGCAGCCGCTGCCGGTTTACAAGATGCCGCACCTGCGTGGCTGGGCGGTGGCCGGGCGCCATGCCTATCTGCCGGCGATCGGCCGCCACGAGGTGCTGGTGGTCGATACGCAGAGCTGGCAGGAGGTCGGTCGCATCCCGGTCGCCGGCCAGCCGGTGTTCGTGATGGCGCGCCCCGACGGGCGCCAGGTCTGGGTCAACTTCTCGGTGCCCGACTACGACCGGGTGCAGGTGATCGACACGCCGACCCAGCAGGTGGTCGCCACGCTCACGCCCGGCAAGGCGGTGCTGCACATGGAGTTCACACCGCGCGGCGAGGCGGTCTGGATCAGCTCGCGCGACGACCACCGCGTCAGCGTGATCGACACCCAGACGCTGCAGACGCTGGCCCGGCTCGAGCTCGACGCACCCAGCGGCATCTTCTTCACTGCGCGCGCGGCGCGCATGGGGTTCTGACCATGGCAGCCCCTTCCACCCGCATGGACGAGGCGCTGACGCTGCTCAATCCCTGGCAGCGCGGTTTTCCGCTTGTTCCCGAGCCCTACGCGGTGCTGGCCGACTCGCTCGGCTGCCAGACCGGCGACCTGCTCGAACGCCTCGCCGCGCTGCAGCGGCAGGGCGCGGTCAGTCGGATCGGCGGCGTGTTCGCGGCGCAGACCGGCGGCGCCGCGCTGCTGGCCGCCATGGCGGTGCCGCCCGAAAGGCTCGATGAGGTGGCTGCCATCGTCTCGGCACACCCGGGCGTCAACCACAACTACGAGCGCGAGGACCGCCACAACCTCTGGTTCGTCATGACCGCCTGCGACGATGCCGAACTCGCGCAATCCATGCTGACGCTCGAATTGGCCACCGGCCTTGCCGCGCTGCGCCTGAGCATGGTGAGGCCCTACCGCATCGACCTCGGCTTCGACCTGCGCCAGCGCACCGCCGGCGCGCCGGTCAGCGCCGCGCCGCGCCGGCGCCCTGAACCGGTCGCTGCTGCCGATCAGCCGCTGGCCGCGCTGGTCGAGCAGGGTCTGCCGCTGATCGATCGTCCCTACGCTGCCTGGGGCGCCGAGCTCGGCTGCGACGAGGCCGACGTCATCGCCTGCCTGCAGCGCTGGCTCGACGCCGGCACCATCAGCCGCTTCGGTATCGTCGTGCGCCATCACGAGTTCGGCTTCGACGCCAACGCGATGACCGTGTTCGACGTGCCCGACGATCTGGTCGATGCCTGCGGCGCCGCGCTGGCGTGTGCCGACGGCGTCACGCTGGCCTACCGCCGCGTGCGCGCGCCCGAATGGCGCTACAACCTGTATTGCATGGTGCATGGCCGCGACCGCGACGCGGTGCTGGCCGTGATCGCGCGCCTGACCGAATCCTGCGGCCTGGCAGACTATCCGCGCCGCGTGCTGTTCTCGCGCCGGCGCTTCAAGCAGACCGGGCCCCGGCGCTTCCGCGCGCTGCCGCCAGGCTGCAACGATGTCCAGTCCCAGAACGAGTCCGCCCATGCCCACGCCTGAAGACCTGCGCCTGATCGACCATCTGCACGGCGGCTTTCCGCTGTCCGGGCGGCCCTTTGCCGAGGTCGGCGCCGTGCTGGGTCTGGGCGAATCCGTAGTGATCGCCTCGCTGCAGCGCCTGCTCGCATCCGGTGTCCTGACCCGCTTCGGGCCGCTGTTCCAGATCGAGCGCGCCGGCGGCCTGTTCGTGCTCGCCGCGCTGGCTGCGCCCGAGGATTGCTATGCCGAGGTGACTGAGCTGGTCAACTCGCTGCCCGAGGTCGCGCACAACTACCGGCGCGAGCATGCGCTCAACATGTGGTTCGTGATCGGCGCCGAGAGCCCGGCGCTGGCCGATGCGGCGATCGCGCACATCGAGGCGCTGACCGGGCTCAAGGTCCACGCCTTCCCCAAGGAGCGCGAGTATTTCGTCGAGCTGCGGCTGCCGCTGATCGAGGGGCAGTGCGCGCCTGAGCCTGTGCCGGCAAGTCGTGCCGCACCTGCTGCAGGGGCTGTAGCGTTCGAGCTGACGGATTTCGACCGCCAGCTGATCGCTGCCACGCAGGGCGGCTTGCCGCTGGTACCGCAGCCCTACGACGAGCTGGCCCATGCCTTGGGCGTGAGCGCCGATCCGCTGCGCGAGCGCCTGCGCCAGATGCTGTCTCACGGCCTGATCCGCCGCATCGGCGCCGTGCCCAACCACTACCGGCTCGGCTTCACCGCCAACGGCATGAGCGTCTGGGATGTCGATGACGCCGAGGTCGATGCCCTCGGCGAGCAGGTCGGCGCCCTGGCGGGCGTGAGCCACTGCTACCGTCGCCCGCGCGCGCCCGGCGTCTGGCGCTACAACCTGTTCGCCATGCTGCATGGCCGCAGCCGCGCCGAGGTCGAGGTGCAGGCCGCTCGCTTGCGCGAGCTGCTCGGGCCCGCCTGCCGCGCACAAGACATCCTGTATTCCAGCGCCATCCTCAAGAAGACCGGATTGCGTCTGGCCCGGCCGGGTGCACCGGCAGAAAGCTGAAACATGTTCCGCATCACCCAGTACCTGCGCGAGCTCGCGCAAGCGAAAGCCAGCGGCGCCTATCCCGAGCCGCAGCGCCGCACTACCGCGCGCGGCCCCGTCGTGATCTGGAACCTGATCCGGCGCTGCAACCTGACCTGCAAGCACTGCTACGCGCAGTCGGCCGACCACGAGTACGCGGGCGAGCTGACGACGCAGGAGGTGTTCGGCACGCTCGACGACCTGAAGGCCGCTGGCGTGCCGGCGCTGATCCTCTCGGGCGGCGAGCCGCTGCTGCGGCCCGATTTCTTCGAGATCGCGCAGTGCGCCAAGGAACTCGGCTTCCATGTCAGTCTGTCGAGCAATGGCACGCTGATCGACGAGCCGATGGCCGACCGCATCGCCGCCTTCGGCTTCGACTATGTCGGCATCAGCCTGGACGGCCTGAAAGCCACCCACGACAAGTTCCGCCGCCTCGACGGCGCCTTCGACCTCAGCCTGGCGGGCGTGCGTGACTTGCACGCGCGCGGCATCAAGGTGGGCTTGCGCTACACCATGACCGCGCTCAACGGCCATGATTTCCCGGCGCTGCTCGAATTGATGCGCACCGAGGGGGCGCAGAAGTTCTACTTCTCGCACCTGAACTACGCCGGGCGCGGCAACATCCACCGCGGCAAGGACGCGCACCACCTCGCCACCCGCGAGGCGATGGACCGCCTGTTCGACCGCGCCTGGGACGCCGCGCTGCGTGGCCTCGACGAGGAATATGTCACCGGCAACAACGACGCCGACGGGCCTTATCTGCTGCTCTGGCTGCAAAAGTGCCACCCCGAGCTGCACGCGCGCTTCGGTGCCGCGCTGCGCGCCCGCCTGGTCGCCTGGGGCGGCAATTCGAGCGGCGTCAACGTCGCCAACATCGACAACCTCGGCCATGTGCACCCCGATACGATGTGGTGGCACCACGACCTCGGCAGCGTGCGCGAGCGCCAGTTCGGCGACATCTGGGCCGATACCAGCGACCCGCTGATGGCGGGCCTGAAGGCGAAGCCGCGCCAGGTCGGCGGCCGCTGCGCGGACTGCAAGCACTTCGACATCTGCGGCGGCAACACCCGCGTGCGCGCCCAGCAGCTCAACGGCGACACCTGGGGCGAGGACCCGGGCTGCTACCTGCTCGACGAGGAGGTCGGTGTCGCGCCGAGCTCAGACCCGCCGGCCGCTGCCCGGCGCGTGATTCCGCTGGAGGTTCACGATGCTTGACAAGCTCACCCGACTCTCGCTGCTGCTTGCCGGCATCGGGCTCGCCAGTGCCGCGCAGGCCGCGCCCGACAGCATCGACGCCGGCACGCTCTATCAGCAGCACTGCGCCGCCTGCCATGGCGCCGAACGCACCGGACTGATGGGCCCGGCGCTGCTGCCGGTGAGCCTGGAGCGGCTGCGCAAGCCCGATGCGCTCAAGGTCATCAGCCAGGGCCGCACCGCGACGCAGATGCCCGCCTTCCACGGCAAGCTGCAGGACGACGAGATCGCCGCGCTGGCGCAGTGGATCTACACCCCGGTCGAGCCTGCGCCGCGCTGGGCCGAGTCCGACATCCGCGCCTCGCGCGTGCAACTCGCCGATGCGTCCAGGCTGCCGCACCATCCGGTCTGGAGCGCCGACCCGATGAACCTGTTCGTCGTCGTCGAGGGCGGCGACCACCATGTCACGCTGCTCGACGGCGACAGGTTCGAGCCCATCCACCGCTTCGAGAGCCGCTACGCGCTGCACGGTGGTCCGAAGTTCACGCCCGACGGCCGCTTCGTCTTCTTCGGTTCGCGCGACGGCTGGATCACCAAGTACGACCTCTGGAACCTCAAGGTGGTGGCCGAGGTGCGTGCCGGCCTCAACATGCGCAACGTCGCGGTCAGCGGCGACGGCAAGTGGCTGCTGGCGGCCAACTACCTGCCGCACAGCCTGGCGCTGTTCGATGCCGACCTGAACCTGGTCAGGACCTTCGCTGCCCAGACGCTCGACGGCCGGATGAGCTCGCGTGTCTCGGCGGTCTATGACGCCGCGCCGCGCAAGAGCTTCGTCGTCGCGCTCAAGGATATCCCTGAGCTGTGGGAAATCAGCTACGACCCCAAGGCCGGACCGATCTTCGATGGCTATGTCCACGACCACAAGATGGGCGAAGCGATCGCCAAGCCGGGCTACCAGAACGCGCGCCGCACGCTGCTCGAAGAGCCGCTCGACGACTTCTTCTTCGACCAGGGCTACCGTCACGCGCTCGGCGCCACCCGGCCCAAGGCCGACGGCACACCGAGCGCGCAGGTCGTCAACCTGGACGTGCGGCGCAAGATCGCCGAACTGCCGATCGCCGGCATGCCGCATCTGGGCTCCGGCATCACCTGGGCCTGGAACGGCACCACGGTGCTGGCGAGCCCGAATCTCAAGGGCAACGCGATCGACGTCATCGACATGCAGAACTGGAAGCTGCTGCGCACCATTCCCGTGCCGGGTCCGGGCTTCTTCATGCGCAGCCACGAGAACAGCCGCTACGCCTGGACCGACTCGATGATGAGTCCGACCGCCAAGCACCGCCTGACGCTGATCGACAAGGCCACGCTCGAACCCGTGGCCGAGGTCAAGGGCGAGCCGGGTCGGACGCTGGCGCATGTCGAGTTCACCCGGGATGGCCGCTACGCGCTGGCCAGCGTCTGGGAGCTGGACGGTGCGCTGGTCGTCTATGACGCGCAGACGCTGCAGGAGGTCAAGCGCCTGCCGATGAGCAAGCCGGTCGGCAAATACAACATCTGGAACAAGATCACGCGCTCGGAAGGCACCTCGCACTGAAGCGCAGCGGCCGCCAGCCCGTCGTCACAAATATGCACGTGAAGTGAATTTCATTGATCTGGGTCAACCGGTCATCCTGAGGGCTGGATCAATATATGCACGCTCGCTGAATATAAAGTCGTGGCCCGCAGCGGGCAACATCCTGAAAGCCTGGTGGCTTTCGTTCCAGGGCCCCGGCTGCAACAGGAGTTTTGTATGCATACCCCCAAGCTGGCACGCCTCTCGGCGCTGGTGATGGCTTCGCTGGCCTTGTCGGCCTTCGCGCAGGACAAGCATGGCGTGACCGCTCCCGAAGTGAGCTACCAGGCCGGCTCCTCGCCACTGGGCAGCGTTCCGATGTACCAGAGCGCCAACCCCAAGGCGCCCCAGATGACGCAGGCCGAGTTCGAGAAGGCGCGCGAGATCTATTTCCAGCGCTGTGCCGGCTGTCACGGCGTGCTGCGCAAGGGCGCGACCGGCAAGCCGCTGACTCCGGACATCACCCTGCCCAAGGGCACCGACTACCTCAAGGTCTTCATCGAGTACGGCTCGCCGGCCGGCATGCCGAACTGGGGCACCTCGGGCGAACTCAGCAAGGATGAGGTCGATCTGATGGCGCGCTACATCCAGCACGACGCGCCGACCCCGCCCGAGTTCGGCATGGCCGACATGAAGAAGACCTGGAAGGTCGTCGTTCCGCCGGAGAAGCGCCCGACCCGGAAGATGAACAGCTACAACATCAGCAACATCTTCTCGACCACGCTGCGCGACGCGGGCGAGGTGGCGCTGATCGATGGTGACACCAAGCAGATCATCAACATCGTCAAGACCGGCTACGCGGTGCACATCTCGCGCATGTCGGCTTCGGGCCGCTATCTGTTCGTGATCGGCCGCGATGCCAAGATCAACATGATCGACCTCTGGATGGAGAAGCCCGATACCGTGGCCGAGATCCGCGTCGGCTTGGAAGCGCGTTCGGTCGAGACCTCCAAGTTCAAGGGCTACGAGGACAAGCTGGCGATCGCCGGCTCCTACTGGCCGCCCCAGTACACCATCATGAACGGCGACACGCTGGAGCCGCTCAAGATCGTCTCGACCCGTGGCAACGTCGTCGGCACGCAGGAGTACCACCCCGAGCCGCGCGTGGCATCGATCGTCGCCTCGCACTACAAGCCCGAGTTCGTCGTCAACGTCAAGGAAACCGGCAAGAGCCTGATCGTCGACTACTCGAACCTCAACGCCCTCAAGACCACCGAGATCGAGAGCGCGCCCTTCCTGCATGACGGCGGTCTGGACTCGACCAAGCGCTACTTCATGGTCGCGGCCAACTCGAGCAACAAGATCGCCGCCATCGACCTGAAGGAAGGCAAGCTCGCCGGTCTGGTCGAAGTCGGCAAGATTCCGCACCCGGGTCGCGGCGCCAACTTCACGCATCCGAAGTACGGCCCGGTCTGGGCCACCGGCCACCTCGGCGACGAGACCATCTCGCTGGTCGGCACCGACCCCAAGGGCCACAAGCAGTACGCCTGGAAGGAAGTCGCCAAGATCACCGGCCCGGGCGGCGGCGCGCTGTTCATCAAGAGCCATCCGAAGTCCAGGCACCTGTACTCCGACGCGCCGCTGAACCCGGATCCCAAGGTCTCGCAGTCCGTCGTCGTCTATGACATCAACAACCTTGACAAGGGCTATGTCACGCTGCCGGTCGGCGAGTGGGCCGGCATCAAGGACGATGGCGCCAAGCGCGTCGTGCAGCCCGAGTACAACAAGGCCGGTGACGAGGTCTGGTTCTCGGTCTGGTCGGCCAAGAACAAGGAGTCGGCGCTGGTCGTGGTCGATGACAAGACGCTCAAGCTCAAGGCCGTGATCAAGGACCCGCGCCTGATCACCCCGACCGGCCACTTCAACGTCTACAACACGCAGCACGACGTATACTGACGGGGGTAAGTGCCTGCTGCAGGGCAGGCACCCAGCTGCCCATCTTCACCAAGGAGTTCACATGAAAAAGCTCAGCATCCTGGCCGCCGCGCTGATCGCCGGTACCGCACTGTCCGCTCACGCCGGCCCGGCCGAAGACGCACTGACCAAGGGCGGCTGCATGGCCTGCCATGCCAAGGACAAGAAGCTGGTGGGTCCGGCCTTCAAGGACATCGCCGCCAAGTACAAGGGCCAGGGCGATGCCGTCGCCAAGCTGTCCGAGAAGGTGCGCAAGGGCGGTGCTGGCGTCTGGGGTCCGATCCCGATGCCGGCCAACGGTCCGGACAAGATCAGCGACGCTGACCTCAAGCTGGCGATCGAAGCTATCCTGAAGTCCTGATCGTCTGCAGTCCAGGTCTTCTGACCGGGCCAAGACCCGAAGCCCCCGAGGCGGATGCCGCCCGGGGGCTTTTTGCGCCAGCGGCCGGCGGTTCGCTTCAGCGCGCCAGCCTGATCCAGGCCTGGGTCAGCCTGGCGACCAGGTCCTGCGGCCGGTGCACCAGCGCGTAGCCCTGCTCGCCGAACAGCGTGGGCAGGTAGTCGTGCGCCTTCTCGTCGATCGTGACGCAGAACGGTGTCAGCCCCGCCTCGCGCGCCTCCTGCACCGCGTGGTGGGTGTCCTCCAGCCCGTAGCGGCCCTCGTAGACGTCGAGGTCGTTGGGCTTGCCGTCGGTCAGGATCAGCAGCAGGCGCTGGCGCTCGGGGCGCTCCGACAGGCGCCGGATCGCGTCGCGCATCGCCGCGCCCATGCGGGTGTAGTAGCCGGGCTTGATCGCGCCGACGCGCGCCTGCACCGCGGGCGTCCAGCCCTCGTCGAAGCCTTTCAGGTGCTGGATGCGCACATGCTGGCGGCGCACCGAGCTGAAGCCCAGCATCTCGAACGCGTCGCCCGTGCCCGAGATCGCCTCGCCAAAGACGTAGAGCGCGTCGCGGATGACGTCGATCACGCGCGCGTCCGAGGTCGCATAGGCGTCGGTCGACAGCGACAGGTCGGCCAGCAGCAGCGTCGCCAGGCTGCGCTCGCCGCGCTCGCGCTGGGCATAGACGGCGGGTGACTCGCTGGCAGGCGCACCGCAGCCGGTCTCGACCCGAAAGCGCACCCAGGCGTCGAGGTCGATCGCGTCGCCCTGTTCCTGCGCGCGCGACCAGCGCGGTGCGGCGCGCAGCACCTCGAGCCGGCGCCTGACCTGGCGCGCGGTGGCGCGCAAGGCGGGGCGCGGCTGATACGCGGGCGCGGATTGCGCCACCAGGCACTGGACCGCGCAGTGATCGGGCAGCATGACGCGCTTGCGCCAGTCCCATTCGGGCAGGCGCAGCCCCGGCCCGAGCGCCACGTCGTCGGCCGATGCGCTCGGCAGGTCGAGATCGAACTTGACGCGCGCTGCGGTAGTCTTGTCGCCCCTGGCGACCGAGAGCTGGTCCATGTCGTCGGCGGCTGCGCTGGCGTTGGGGTCCTCGTCGTCGTCGCTGCCGCGGTCGAGCTTGACGAACTCGCTCCAGCTCATGATCGATTCGACCTTGGACGGCAGCAGCATGGCGGTGCGCTGGTTCGGCTCCTCGACGCGCTGGCTGCGGCGGCGCTTGCGATTCTGCGTGCCGGGATCGCCTTCGGGGCGCTCGCCTGATGCGTCCGTGGCGCTGTAGGCATCCGCTGCCTGGCTTGCGCCGCCGGCAATCCACAGCCAGACCGGCGCCACCTGCTGCGGCTGCACGAACAGCGCGCCATGGTCATCGCCGCGCAGCGCCGCCTGGACGGCGGCTTCGAGCCAGGCGGTCTCGCCGCGCAGCTGCTGCAACTGGGGGCGCATGGCGAGCTGCGCCTGCAGCAGACGCTCGTGGCGGCCGCGCAAGCCCGCGAAGCGCTGCAGCGCGCGCGCGGTGGCCGCGCGGTTGTCGGCGATCCAGTCACCCGTCGGTTCGATCACGGCGGCCAGCGCCGCCAGCCACAGGTAGAGGTCGCGGTTGAGCCCGCGCTCGGGGAAGACCGCGAGCTGCGGCGGCAGCGCCAGCGTCTCGGCGTCCAGGCGCGACTGCGCAGCGCGCTGGCCGCTGCCGGCGATGCGCTGCAGCCAGGCGCGCGGGCCGCTGTGCGTCGAGTCCGCCACCGGTACCACGCGCACGCCGGCATGACCGCCGCCGGCGCGGTACAGCAGTCCGATGGCTCGCGCGACCTCATCGAGCGCGACGGCCGCCTCGGGGTGGCTGTCGTCAGCCAGGCGGGTGATGAAGCGGTGCCACCAGAGGCCGACCTTCTCTTCCATCAATTCTCCTCGCGCCGCTGGCGCATGGTTTCGCGGATTGCATCGAGCCCTATCCGCCACTCGAGCGTGGGGGTGCGGTCCTGCGCGCCCTGGGAGCGCTCGCAGGCGCTCAGGCACTGGCCGCACTGCACGCAGGAAAACATCATGCGCTTGATGTTGCGCGGGTGCAGCCGCATCGGGCAGACGCTGTCGCAGGCGGCCCCGAGGCTGGCGGCATCGGTCTTGGCCAAGGCGCCAGCCTGCTCGCAGTCGGGCAGTCGCACGCAGGTCTTGCATTCGCGCGCACGCGCGCGATCGAACGACACCACCATGCCTTTCGGGTTGGCCATCCAGGCCAGGCTCTGGAACAGTCCGGCGGCGCAGCCAAAGCGGCAGAACAGGTGGCGCGCGAACAGGAACTCGAGCGTGAAGACCAGCGTGCCGATACCCAGGAAGCGCGCCTGGTTGGGCGTGGGCCGGGCATGCAGCAGATTGCCCCAGATCTCGGCGGGCGGCAGCAGGTAGCTCAGCAGCGTGACGGCCCAGGTGAAGCCTGCCAGCAGGCAGGCAATGAAGAACAGCGGCCACCAGCGCTTGGCTGGCTGGCGGCCGGGAATCGCGGTGGCGGATCGATCCCAGAAACTGAACTTGCCGCAGGCGCGGTGCAGCAAATCATTGAGCGTCTCGACCAGCGAGAAATGCGGGCAGATCCAGCCGCAGAAGACCCGGCCCCAGCGCCAGGCCACGCCCAGGAAGAGCGCGACCAGCAGCAGCCCCGGCAGGAAGGCGCGCAGCACGATGGACAGCGCGGCCTGCGTCGCGTCGATCTGGCCGTCGCGGAAGGCATCGATGCCGAGCGACCAGCGCTGGCCCAGGAACCAGAGCTGCGTCTCGTTGAGGTCGAAGCGCAGCAGGTCGAGCGCCGGCGCGAGCAGAAACAGCAGGAAGCAGCCGGTCTGGGTCCAGCGGCGCAGCCGCTGGCGGCGTTCAGTCGGCATCGCCCACCACCGCGCGCACCACCTCGTCGAGCGCGGCGGCGGTGTCGGCGTCGTCGGTCAGCGCATCGACGATCGCGGCCCGGCAGGCCGCGCGCAGGCCCAGGCCCGAGGCGACCAGGCGCGCGCTCATCACCAGCAGCCGGGTGCTGACGGTTTCCTCCAGGTCGTGGTCGCCCAGTCGGCGCAAGGCCTGCGCCAGCTGCACCAGGCGCGCGGCCAGCACCGGGCTGGCCTGGCCTTCGCGCTCCAGGATCAGGCGCTCGACCGCCGCCTCGGGGTAGTCGATCGACAGCGCAGTGAAGCGCTGGCGCGTACTCGGTTTCAGGCCCTTGAGCAGGTTCTGGTAGCCCGGGTTGTACGAGATCACCAGCATGAACTCGGGCGGCGCGACCAGCAGTTCGCCGGTGCGCTCCAGCGGCAGCACGCGCCGGTCGGCGGCCAGCGGGTGCAGCACCACCGTGGTGTCCTTGCGTGCTTCCACCACCTCGTCGAGGTAGAGGATGGCGCCGCTGCGCACCGCGCGCGTCAGCGGGCCATCGACCCAGACCGTGTTGCCGTCGCCGATCAGGTGGCGGCCGACCAGGTCGGCCGCGCTGAGGTCGTCGTGGCAGGACACGGTGATCAGCGGCCGGCCCAGCCGGGCCGCCATGTGCTCGACGAAGCGCGTCTTGCCGCAGCCCGTCGGCCCCTTGATCAGCAGCGGCAGCCGCTGGCGGAAGCAGTGCTCGAACAGGGCGCATTCTTCACCCTGCGCGGCATAGAAGGGCGCATCCGGGCGCCCCGTCAGGGACGCCTGGGCGGCATGGATGGCTGCGGCTGGCATGGTCAGGCGCGCTGCAGGCCAGCGGCGACGGCTTCGTCCTCGCCGATGAAGAAGCTGCTCAGGTAGGCCAGCAGTCCGAGCAGGAAGCCGGTGCCGCCGGCCAGGCGCGTCCAGTAGAAGAAGCGCAGCTGGTCCTGCGTCGCCATGAAGGACAGCGCGCCCTCGGTCGGCATGCGCTGCAGCCAGACCTGCAGGATGCCGGCACCGGTCAGCGCCAGCACCATCACGCCCATGCCGATCGACATGATCCAGAAGCTCCACATCTCGACGCTCTGCGCCTTGCGGCTGTTGGCTTCGCGGCCGCGCAGGATCGGCATCGCGTAGCTGATCATGGCGAGCACCACCAGCACATAGGCGCCGTAGAAGGCCAGGTGGCCGTGGGCGGCCGTGACCTGGCTGCCGTGGGTGTAGTAGTTGACCGGGCTCAGGGTGTGGATGAAGCCCCACAGGCCAGCGCCCAGGAAGCCCATGACAGCGGTACCGACGGCCCACAGCACGGCGGCCTGGTTCGGGTGTTCGCGGCGCCGGCGTTGCACCATGTTGAAGGCGAACAGCGTCATCATGAAGAAGGGAATCGGCTCCATGGCGGAGAAGATGCTGCCGACCCACTGCCAGTAACCCGGCAGGCCGATGAAGAAGAAATGGTGGCCGGTGCCCAGGATGCCGGTGACCAGCGCGAAGGTGATGATCATGTACAGCCACTTGTCGATCACCTCGCGATCGACGCCGGTGGTCTTGACCAGCACGAAGGCCAGCATGGCGCCCATGATCAGCTCCCAGGTGCCCTCGACCCACAGGTGGACGACGAACCACCAGTACATCTTGTCACGCACCAGGTTGGATGGGTTGACGAAGCTGAACAGGAACAGCAGCGCCAGGCCCCACAGGCCCATCAGCAGCACCAGCGAGACCGAGGTCTTGCGGCCCTTGAGCACGGTCATGCTGATGTTGTAGAGGAAGCCGAGCGCGACGATGACGATGCCGACCTTGGTCGGCAGCGGCTGCTCGAGGAACTCGCGGCCCATGGTGGCGAGCAGGTTGTTGCCCGTCATCTCGGCCAGCGTGGCGTAGGGCACCAGCAGGTAGCCCAGGATGGTGGCAGCGCCAGCGCCCAGGAAGACCCAGAACAGCAGCTTGGCCAGGAAGGGGCTGTGCAGCTCGGTCTCGCTCTCCTCGGGCACCATGTAGTAGGCGGCGCCCATGAAGCCGAACAGCAGCCAGACGATCAGCAAGTTGGTGTGGACCATGCGGGCCACGTTGAACGGGATGGCGGGAAAGAGCACGTCGCCGACCAGGTACTGCATGCCGAGCGCCAGACCGAAGACGATCTGACCGGTGAACAGTCCCAGCGCGGCAATGAAGTACAGCTTGGCCACCGACTGTGACGCGTACTTTTGGGTTGCGGGTTGCATTTTGGTTTCCTTGTGTGGAGGTCTGCGCGATCAGCCCTCGATGTTGGGCGGCCAGTTCTCGGTGTTCACGCCATTGGTCCACTTGAGGAACTCGACCAGGTCGTTGAGCTGCTCGTCGTTGAGGTGGAACTGCGGCATCTGGCGTCGGCCCGGGGCGCCGGTGGGCATCGCCTGCATCCAGGCCTTGATGAATTCGGGGCCGCGGCGGGTATAGACGTTGCCGAGCTCGGGCGCGAAGTAGGCCCCTTCGCCGAGCAGGGTGTGGCAGCCGATGCAGTTGCGCGTCTCCCAGATATGCTTGCCGCGCACCACGGCCGGCGTGATCTCGGCCGCCTTGGAGCGTTCCGGGATCTTGGTTTCGGTGTGCAGGATCAGCGCCGCGAACACCAGCACGAAGAAAACGGTTCCTCCGTAGAAGATGTTGCGCGCCATCTGACTGGTAAAGCCTTGGCTCATGGTGTACCTCAGAAGATTTGGAGTCTCGAAGTTAAATGGAATCAGGGGTGAATGTTTTGACTCCGATCAAGACATGGCGAAAACCATCAGATTTCATGCATGTTTCTGAGCGATCGACTGCCCCGAGCCAGGGCGCACAATACGGCCCTTGCTCAACAGCCGGACAGGACATGAAATCCTTGCGAGAACTCGGCGGCCTGGTCTATTCGACCGACAGCGGCCGCATGTGCCCGGGCTGCCGCCAGCCGCTGGCGCAGTGCCGGTGCGCCAGCCTGCGCGCCAAGCCCACGGGCGACGGCGTTGCGCGCGTACAGCGCGAGACCAAGGGCCGCGGCGGCAAGGCGGTCACGGTGGTGCGCGGCCTGCTGCTCGATGCCGAGGCGCTGGTGGCGCTGGCCAGGCGCCTCAAGGCCGCCTGCGGCAGCGGCGGCACGGTCAAGGACGGCCAGATCGAGGTGCAGGGCGACCATTGCGACAAGGTCGTCGCCTGGCTGCAGGCCGAGGGCTTCAAGGTCAGGCGCGGCAGCTGAGGCCGCGGGTCAGATCGTGACGTGGTCGCGCAGGCGGCAGTAGGCTTGCGTGCTCATGCCGCGCACCCGGCGCAGATCGTCGAGTGCGGCGAAGGGGCGCGAGGCCACTATGGTACGCGCCAGTCTGTCGCTGATGCCGGGCAGCGAGCGCAGCGCGGCCGTGCTGCAGCGGTTGATCAGGATCTCGCTCCCCTGGCGTGGCCAGTCGAGCTCGCGCCAGTCGCGCGTCACATAGCCCGCAGGCGTCCATTCGCGCAGCATCAGCGTCAGGTGGCCGGCGCGCGCTCCGCACGACTCGGGCAGTTGCCAGCTCTGGCGCAATCCCGACCAGCGCTGCTGCCCGGCCAGGCTGCCGAGCGTGACGCTGCCCAGCGGCTGGCCCTGGAAGCCGCCGCCCCGGTAGGGCCGCTCCAGCGCCCAGAGCTCAAGCGCCAGCGTGCCGCTCGTGTCGGCGGCGCGCGGGTTGCGTATGGCGTCGATCTCCAGCGTTGGCATGGCATTCGTCGTCCGCAGCCGCACCGCGCCTTCCAGGACGGGCTGGATGAAGCGCCGCGGCAGCGCGAAGCGCCAGCGATCTTGCAGCCGTGCCGTGCCATCGGCGGGGGTCGCCACCAGCGCCAGCGATAGCTTGCGACTCCCCTGGCCGGCCGGCGGGTTCAGCGCCAGCGTGGCGTTGATGCTCGCCAGCCCGCTGGCGTCGGCTTGCAGCGCTTCCAGCTCCAGGTCGGCCAGCAGCAGGTCCTCGTCGGCGAGCAGTTGCAGTGTCTGGCCGGCTGCGCCAGCCGCAAGGCGGCAGCGCAGTTGCGCGCGCAGCGTGACCTGCTCGCCGTCGAAGCGCAGGGCGGCATCGGCAATCGAACTCGGCAGCCAGCTGCCACAAGCGGGTTCTAGGTCCATGGTCATCAGCGGGTCAAATCGGCATTATGGAACGCCAAGTGCCGCTTCACCAGCGTTGGCGAACGGTGTAGCTGCATCACGCTGCCGGCCGCTGCGCTGGCGGCACGATGCAGGCGCCATCCCGATGAGTCCGGAACGCAAACGGCCCGCAGTCCTGTGAACTGCGGGCCGTTGAGGGATATGGTCGGCGTGGCGGGATTCGAACTCGCGACCCCTTGCACCCCATGCAAGTGCGCTACCAGGCTGCGCTACACGCCGAAGCTAGGAATTATAGCCTGAGCGCAGCGCCTGCCTGCGGTGGAGTTTCTTGCCTGGCTGGCCCGCCAAGAGAGCGCCAAGAAAAACGGCCCGCAATCTGGTCGATTGCAGGCCGTTGTCTGTATGGTCGGCGTGGCGGGATTCGAACTCGCGACCCCTTGCACCCCATGCAAGTGCGCTACCAGGCTGCGCTACACGCCGAAGACTCGTATTGTAGGCAGAAAATCCGAATTTTCCCTAGCCGGTCAGGATTTTTCTGATCTCGAGCAGTTCATGGCGGATCTTGCCCCAGTCCGGGCGGGACGCCCTGCCATCTGACTCATGGTCGAGCAGGCGGCTGCGTGCCCCGGCGATGGTGTAGCCCTGGTCGTGCAGCAGCTCGCGGATACGGCGCACCAGCAGCACCTCGTGGTGCTGGTAGTAGCGCCGGTTGCCGGTGCGCTTCATCGGCTTGAGCTGGCTGAACTCCTGTTCCCAGTGGCGCAGCACATGCTGCTTGACGCCGCAGAGATCGGCCACTTCGCCGATGGTGAAGTAGCGCTTGGCGGGTATGGGGGGCAAGTGTTCGCTCATGGCTTTCAGCCCGCCTGTATCAGCTGTTCGAGCTTGAGCGCATCGGCGCAGAAGGCGCGGATGCCTTCGGCGAGCTTCTCGGTGCCCATCGCGTCCTCGTTGAGCGCGAAGCGGAACGCAGCCTCGTCGTACTGCACGAAGGGCAGGTCGATGGTGCGCGCAGCGTCCGGATCGAGCGCGCGCGGCAGCGGCTCGTGGCTCGTGGCGAGTGCGCCGAGCAGCTCCGGGCTGATGGTCAGCAGGTCGCAGCCCGCCAGCGCCACGATCTGGCCCGCGTTGCGAAAGCTCGCCCCCATCACCTCGGTGGCGATGCCAAAGCGCTTGTAATGCTCGTAGATGCGGCGCACCGACTGCACGCCGGGGTCGTTGGCGCCGGACATCGCGGCCTCGTCCCAGCTGGATCCGGCCTGCTTCCTGTACCAGTCGTAGATGCGGCCAACGAAGGGCGAGATCAGCTGCACTTTCGCCTGGCCGCAGGCCACCGCCTGGCAGAACGAGAACAGCAGCGTCAGGTTGCAGTGGATGCCGCGCTTTTCCAGCTGCGCGGCGGCCTGGATGCCCTCCCAGGTGGCGGCGATCTTGATCAGCACGCGGCGGGTGTCGATGCCCTCGGCTTGATACAGCTCGATCAGGCGCTCGGCGCGCGTGACGGTGGCGGCGGCATCGAAGCTCAGGCGCGCATCGACCTCCGTCGAGACCCGGCCCGGCACGCGCTGCAGGATCTCGCCGCCGAAGCGCACCAGCAGGCGGTCGATGATCTCGTCCAGCGGGCGGTCGCGAAAGCGCGCGACGGTATCGGCCAGCAGATGGGCGTACTCGGGTTTCTGCACCGACTTGAGGATCAGCGACGGGTTGGTGGTGGCGTCGCGCGGCTGGTACTGCTCCAGCTGCAGGAAGTCGCCGGTGTCGGCGACCACGGTGGTGTATTGTTTCAGGGCGTCGAGCTGGGTCATGGCCTCCATGTTAGCCCAAGCAGGCAGCCCTTGTCAGACTGAAGGAAGACTATGAAGGAAAACCTGGCACCGTCCGGGCACCAGCCGCGCCTGCTGCGCGCGCTGGCGCAATTGCTGAGCGCGCAGCGCGTCGCGTCGCTCGCCACGCTGGAGCCTGATGGCTCGCCTTTTGCCTCCATGGTGCCGTTCGCCATCGAGCCGCAACAGGGCTGCCTGGTGCTGCATGTCAGCGCGCTGGCGCAGCACACCGGCAACCTGGAGCGCGAGCCGCGCGTCTCGCTGCTCGTCATGCAGCCCGAACGGCCGACCGAGCCTGTCCATGCCTTGCCGCGCGTGAGCCTGCTGGGTCGTGCCAGCACGCCGCCGCGCGACAGCCCGCACTGGGCCGCCTGCCGCGCAGCGTATCTGGCCCGCTTTCCCGAGGCCGAGCCGATGACGCAGCTGGGCGACTTCCGCTTCGTCGCCATCGAGCTGCTGGGCGCGCGGCAGGTGGCGGGGTTTGGGGCGGCGCGCTCTGTTGACGCCGATGAGTTGCGCCTGATCTTTACCGATGTGATCCGACCGGTCCCGTTTTGAGTCTTTTTTGTAATGGGCGTAAACAAAAAACGCTCGTCGCTGGTGATAGTACTAGCCGGTGGGCTGTTTGCCCTTGCTGAGCGACGTGAACCGCCCCGCGAACGGCCATGCCCGCGTGTTCCACGACACGCAGTCTGCCCAGCCTATTGCTGAGGCCTCCAAGT
>JACCEC011159040.1_pt1 | contig 24363 bp, 29 predicted proteins | sample 7450121 | NCBI WGS metagenome assembly JACCEC01 (sample SAMN15323455, study PRJNA562643) | freshwater metagenome | isolation source: river surface water | place: USA:Blue River Watershed | collected 2017-08-18 | reverse complement strand
TCGATGTGACCGCGAAGTCGCCCCTGAGCCACCGAAAACCCGAACTGATGTCCATCGCTCTTGTGGGTCTTGAGGTCAAACCCTGCCATGCGCAGCCAGCCGATCACCATGTCCTCGGTTTGATGCCCACGCTCGAATACGCGAAGGATCCGACCCGAAAACTCCTTGCCCTGGTCAAGTGGCGCCTTGATAAACTCGTACTGAAGTTGCCGCTCGCAAGCCACGCCCAGGCGAGAGCCTCCGAGGTAGGTTCTGGGCGTGGACTCAGCATTGCGTTGCTGCATGGCGTGATCAATCAGCCATTCGATCTGACCGCTCACGCTTGCAGTGGAGTTGAAGTCCATCATGGGTTCACCTCCCAGGGAAGGTCATCCTTCATATCCGCAAATGGATTGGGAACGGCAGGTTTCACCGCGGCGTCCCGGATGGGGTCGTTCACGGGCCTTTCTGTCATCCGCACAGGCGGATACTTGGACGCTTCATGCGCCTGCGTCATGGCTTCAACGTAGCCCGTGACGATGGCGTCGATGATGCAAAGCGCCTCCTCTTGCGAATAGCTCCCAAGCGGCTTGTCAAAGCCGATCTCGGAGGCTGCTTCGCCAAAGAATTTCAAGCACTTGCGCATGCTTGCCAGTTCGAGTTCGGTGGCATCAACCATGGACTCCTCCTGCGGCTTGTTGTCGTCCATCGCGCGCGACCAGCTTCCATACATGAGATGGAAGGCCTTGGCGCAGCGATCGGAGCAGAACACCCAGTCGATCGGGTAACGGGCGGGTGTGCCCACCCGCTGCCGGACGTCTGTGTGCAAGAAGCCCTTGGCCTCTCTTGAGCAGACCCAACATTTCATGTCTCCTCGCCCGTTACTGCGCCCAGCTGGGCTTGCCAGCCACCGGTGCTGATGCACGCGGTTGAGGAGCATGTGCCGTGCCTGCATAAGCAGGTGTCTGGGCCATGGCCGGAGCGCCAGAAGTGCCACCTCCAGGCGTGGCTTTGCTTGGCACGCCCATCATGGTTGCGTAGTCCTTGTGGTCTGGCTCGACGGCCACTCGAACGATGTTGCGATCGTCGCCTCGACCATCCTTTTCCACGTCCACACGGGCCAGGAATTCCACGCCATCCAGATCAACGAAGCCCGAAATGCGACGCGCAGCTGCTGCCTGGGGGGAGTTGTCCTGCGGGTGCACGTTGCGGGCACTGTTGAGCACCCCCCGCACGAACCCCCGCCCCATCTGTCCCCAGGCCGGGCCCTTGGGCGAGTGCAGGCCGATGTTGGTCCACATCTTTCGTTTGGCGTACTTGCCAGCGGTGACGATGAATTCCGCTGCCAGGTAGACCGCGCCTGTCTCATTGGACTGGGTGGCATAGCCATCGGTCCAACCCATGTTGTAGTCGTCATAACCGCCCGGCTTGATCGACATGCGAACAGGGACGATGGTTCCCTTGGGGATCAGATCAAAGCCGCTTTGCTGGGACTGTGCATCGTTGAAATCGCTCCAGCTGGAGGTTTGGGTGTTGGTGGTGTTCATCTTGAATCCTTAAATTGCGGGTTGAATGTGCTGAGCTGCCTGTGCGGCGAATGCATGGGCGTTGTGGTTGAGGCATTTCTCGATCAGGAGCCCCAGATCCGGAGCCTCGAGTGGGTCAAGCCTTCCTGAGCGGTCTTTGCTGGGGTAGCCGTAGGCGTTGTCTGCACGGGTCACGAAGGCGCGGTAGGTGCCACCGTTCTCGTCCTTGATGGGTGCGAGGGTGATGACCTCATCCAGGACGCCTGGGAGCTCCATGGCGGTTTTGCTGCCTTCAAGCTGGAGCTGAAAGTTGCGCCGCCCAATCTCGTCTGTCTTCTCTTCGAGGATGGCCACAAAGATGACGTGCTTGTCCCGCACATGCTGCAGGTGAGTGAGCGCAGCGATCATTTCCTGCCCCAAGAGGCCATAGGCACCGCGGCTGTCGGGTTTGCCGGTTTTTTCACTGAAGGCCTGCGGCTGGGTCTTACACCAGGCAAGGCACAGTCGGGAAAGAACGGTCAGACTGTCGACAAAGTAGTAGTCGTACTTTGCGAGCTGGGTGGGGTCGCCGTATTTCTCGCAGACGTGGTCAAAGTGCGCCTGTGAAAACGTCTGGTCCTTGGTGGCCGTAGGCATGGGACCGGCCAGAAAGACGACCAAGTCACGGAACTCCTGCCAGGTTCGCGGCCTCACCGTGTCACCGGACCAGGCTTTGACTGACAGGTCACCGGCTTCCAGGTCAACAAAGAGCGTTGAATCCGAGGGCAAGGTGTGCAACTGGCTCGTCTTACCAATGCCGGGGATACCGACCAGGCAGATCTTGGCGCTGTGCTTTTCGCGCAAACGCTCTTCGGCGGAGATGATGGGTAAAGACATCACTGCACCTCCACGCCGTTGAGCTCGAGCTTGATGGCAGGCTTGCCGGGCTTGACCGTTCGCGCATCCATGAACTGCTCTCGCATGTTGGTGGGCCAAGCGGTGAAGCGCTTCTCCGATACAGAAAACTCCACATCAATGTAGTCAGACAGTGGCTCACCCGCAGCGACAATCCGCTCAGCGATGGCTTTGAGAAGTTGCTGATTCCAAGAAACTCGCTTGGGCAACTCATAGCTCACGGACAGGGGGCCATCAGTGAAGTGGACCGATCCAAAGTCGCGACCGCTCTCATGCAATGACTGCCGCCCCTGGGTCCCGAACCGTTGCTCCAGGGCAGCGTCGAGCTTTTGGCGGTTGTCCTTGGCCCACTTGAGCAGGACGTCAAGATTGGTATTAGCCTCGACCAATTGATCGGCCGACAGGTTGGCCAGCTGAGAGACGGTCATTTCGCCCAGCTCTTTCGGATAGATGGAAAGTTCGGTCATGGCTCAACCCTCCGCATTGGCGATACGTGAATGGGGGTTGGCGTAGAGGCATTCGTGCTCGTATGCCTCGACATCCTCGATCCGGTACATGACCTTGCCGCCGATCTTCAAATAGACCGGACCTACGCCGTCAGTGCGGTAGCGTTCGATGGTGTGTACGGACTTGTTCCAGCGGATTGCCAACTCCTGCTGGGTCAGGTGCCGTGACCTGGTGGTTTGTTCCTGCATATGCAGCTCCTTCGATGGTTGATTTGCATCGATTGACAACGCTTGCGTAAGCACTGCCAACCGATGAATCGATGCTCTCGAAGGAGACTGCTCTAACCGTTACTCAGATTACTCAAGGGGATTACTCAAATGCAATTCACAGCACCCAAAATAAAAAATCCGGCAGATTTAAATCTGTACCGGATTTCTAGAAGTTGAATGAGGGGTTCAGAGCCAGTGGTCGAGTAAAGCGCCAACATAGGCTTTGGGAAGAGCGTGCCCTGCGTCAGGAACCACGGTCACATCCAACCCAAGAAGCTCGCCAAATGCCTTCACATTCACGGGATTACTTTGCCAGTCTTCCTGGCCCACAAAAATCTGGCAATTCAGGGGTCGTGGATACTCCCCTGCTTTGGCCAAGTCATGAAGCTTTTGAGCACGCGGCGGTATGAAGTTCATCCGTGTGTTCTCATTAGCAAATTCGCCAACGATGGGCGACAAAAGAAGTACCTTGCCAATGTAGGGTGGTAGTTGCGCCTGAGCATGCAGAAAGATGAACGCTCCAAATGAATTTGCAATGACCCGGGCATCCTCGTGCCAAAAGTGCTCCTGCAAATCCTCGGCAACGGTATCAATCTGGTCCTGAAAGGTGTAGTTGCGGAATTCGTCCACAAGCTCACGGCCGGCCAAGTCAAAGCCTCGCTCAAGAATGGCTTGGCCAAGTCCCGTGGCTAGGCGACCGCCCATTCCAGTCAAGTAGTAAACAGACTTAGTACTCAAGACATCCAATCCAGATTAGGCTGCAGACAGCCTCAGTCACTTCGACCGTTCTTCTCGTGTTGATCAATTTGTGATTCAGTGTATCGCCAGCATCACGAGTGGTCAAAGGTGCTTTCAATCGAAAAACTCCTTGTCTTTGTCGATAAGAAGCATGTACGTCCCATCCCCCTCTTGGTGCTGGACGAAGGCGTGATAAACAACTTTGTTGCGTTCAAATACCTTGCTGGGGCTGAAAGACTGTGACTGTGATCCACAACGATCCCGGAGCTCCTCCCGAGTCATTTCGTTGTCTCGATCCTCGATCAAGGCCTGTAGCAGTCGAACCTGCGACTTTGCCAGCTCAAAGCGTTGGCCATCGACATAGGCCACCCCTTCATTCAGATACCTGAGTGTCGTCCGAGGCTTGGTTTCGTTTACTGGTTGCACTCCGGTCATTTCCAGGCGGTCATCGAACATGTGAAATGCGCTTGTGCTGATGCGCCCGACCATGGGCAAAGATCGAACATCCAATTGCGACAACACATGGCCTGACTCCAAGGGAAGGCTCGCGCTGGTGAGGATGGCACAGGTCTCGGCAGACTTGTCCGCCATGATCTGCTGCCTCAAGCGTTCGGCCACCCGAGGTGCTTTCAGTCTTCGAGCAAAGTACCATGTGGTTGGCTTGCCCCTGGTCTTTTGGGTCGTGCCGAGTTTCCAAATCAAGTCCCGCTCTATTTCGATCAGCCCCTGCCTGGACAGTTCAAGGCCATTGAGTAGCGCAGAGATGAATCGATCAAATGCCACTCGAAGGGTTTGCACATGTGCGGTTGGTGCCGAGACATCCAGGCAATCAGGGCATCTAAGCAGGATCTGATCCGAACTCACGTCACGGACATACCTTGCTTGCTCGACCTGGCATTCCGGACACTTGGACCAGCTGCGTGAGCGGCCAATCGAGAGCATTCGCTCCTTGACCAGACACGCCCCCGCCTGGTTGGGATAACCATGGAGGGCGTGCCCATTGATCTCACCTGACTCGGTCTCCAACAGGCCACATAACAGGGAGGTTGCATCAACTTGCATCTGGCTCATGCTGCCATCTCCAGCTCTTGGTCACACAGGTCATCTGGCTCGATGATTTCCAGGGCCTGGAGCACCATCTTGGCGATGGGTTGATTTCGCTCGGAAAGGTTTGCCACCGTTGAAGAACCAGCAGCATGGAGTCCAAAACTAAATTGACTGACCTTGCCCTTCTGGTTGGGCATTAAGTAGACCAGCAGAGTGGCACTATCGAGGTCATATTCCATCTCGAAGCTGGTTTCATAGACCAAGCGCTTGAGCGCAATCTGAATGGCATCAGGATCCTCGATATCAGGTGTGGCCTCAACGTGCATGGAAATCACCGGATCACGCCGCGGCGAGAACTTGGCTCGGCGCAGCCGCACCTTTTGCACACCATGGCGTCGCCAGTCGATGGTTGGCTCAAGCATTCCATCGCGAAGCGCGTTGAGGTTGTATCGCTTCTTCTCGATCTCCTCTGGCTCGATCGTTTGCCCAACCACGTGCTCACCAAACAACTGAAGGATTGCCGTATGGCTCTTCACGCCACCTTTGGCCACAGTTTCCACGATTCCGGTCTGAGGGTGATAAACAATCGCTGTCTCCAGAGCCACGCGGCTGGTGATGCGCACAAACTGGCTGTCCTCAAAGTGAGCATACGCCGCCACAGGGCCTTCCACATAGATCGTGAGCTGCATGCTGCCGTCACGTGTACGCTCGCTCAGCTCGTAGTGTGCTGACTTGCCGCCCCCACTTTTCTTGTAGTGCTCAGCTATCTTTTTCGCAAAAAGATCCAGTGCAGCTCGATCTTTCACGGGTGCAAGTCCAGCAGGGATTTGATTTTTCTTCCAATACTTGCCGTTGGTCTTGGCCTGAAATGCGATGAAGTGCTCAGCGTCACGAAATGCCTTGTCTCTGAAGGCAAGCATCCAAAGCGCCACCTCTTTGGGCTCACGAGAGTTGATGACGGATAGCGCAAAGGCATCGTGCTCGCAGATCGTTTGAAACTCAGCAACCGCCAGGGATGATGACATTTCGTATGCTCGCTTCAGATCCTCGTGCCAATGAAACAGGTCGTAGCTGATCGCCTTTCGATCCTCGGCATTAATTTCATCGGAATTGAGCGTTTGCTCCAGCGCTTGGACCTGATCATAGATTCGGGCAGCAAGCGATTCAGATATATCGCTCCAGTCCATATTCAGGCGAGAACTGATCACGTGCTTTTCCGTGAACTCCCTGAGCGCTGCGACCGAGATATGACGCAAAAAATGCCTATCGTTGAATACTTTCATATGTCCCTCCATGCGGTTTGGGGTAAAGCAATCCCCTGACGCCAAGGCGCCTAAATTTTTGGATTGCGTTGAGTCAGATAACTGGTCTACGAGCGATAGCGCCTGACTAGACCTACTAGGGTTCCCACAACCTGCAGCTCCCCTTCGGGGTATATCAGTGGATATCTCTGGTTGTGTGGTTTGAGTGCGTATTTACCGCCCTCTTTCACGAGCTCTTTCAAAGTGAACTCGTTGTCTACGTTGGCGATGACGAATGAGCCCACCTTGGCCTTGTTCGTCCTCTCAACTACGGCGAGGTCTCCGTCGTGTATGCCCGCCTCAATCATCGAGTCACCCGAAATAGGGATGACGAATGTCTCGTTGGGCTTCTTGACCAAAAACTCGTCGAATAGCAACGGCTGGCTGTCTACATCAGTCGCCGTTGCAGGTATGCCCGCCGGGACCGAACTCTCTATCAATACGCGCTCAAAAAAACGCTTGCCCGGTATCCAGGCGTCGTCATCTGCGGTGCGCTCCACAAACCCTACTTCAGCCAACCGCCCCATGAGCTTGATAGCAGCCGAGCGGGACGAAAACCCCAGAAGGGATGCAATGCGCTGGAGGCTGGGAATGCGCCTATTACTGGCGTAGTAGTCCCTCAGTGCTTGCAGGTGCTCGTCATCTCGGTTGAGTGTTCTCACGGGTCAAACCGGGTTTGATTTCTCAGTTTGATGTGATTTTAGTGAACGTTTCGACACCATGCAAATGTTCCCGAAGGAAATATTCAAACGGAGGTCAGCGGCCCAATTTGGCATCTAATTTAGATACTTTAGGGTTAATTTTCTACGCCAAATCCACGATGAACAGGCATTTACCGCACATATTGCCAAGACCCGCTCAGGCAGCACGGGCCAAGAATTTCTCTCCCATCCACGTCCCCCACCTTCCCATGACAGAGGTCACCTACAACATCCTCGAGCCGTCCCTGATGAGTGAGCATGAACGCCATCAGGAGGTCGCTCGCATTCTGGCCTTCGGAATCATCCGCCTGTGCCACCAAGCTGCTCAAGAAGCGCACGTGAAGCCACAGATTCAACTTGCTATGCCTGCGGAGAAGAGCGTTCATACGTCTCCTGCTACGGCAGTTCTCCGAGCAGCAACCCTTATTCGAAAACGCAATGCCAAACGTTAATTCAACGCCTCGCCAAGCCGCCATCAGTACAAGCGTTCTGAGCCAGATCGTCAATCTTCCCAATCTCAGTTTCAAGGATCTATCAGCTCTGTGGGAACAGCTCTTTGGCTCGCCTCCCGCGGTCAAGCGTCGCCCCTACCTCGAGGGTCGAATCGCCTACCGGTTGCAGGAACTCGAGTTCGCCAAAGTCAATCCAGGTCTCCTGGCGGCCAACAGCAAGCGCATTGACAACATGATCGAGCATCTCAAGCCGCTCGCGAAGATCCAGCGCAAGAGGGATCCTTACAAGCTGGTTCCCGGGACCCGGCTCACCCGGGACTTTCAAGGCAAGACCTATGAAGTCTGTGTGCTGTCAGATGGCACATTTGAATATCAGGGACGGCCGTATTCAAGCCTCACCGCGATTTCGCAGGAGATCACTGCCCAAAAATGGTCAGGTCCATCGTTTTTTGGTCTCACCCGGAAAAACCCCGCGGTGCTGAGCAGGAGTAGCTGATGGCGCGCATCTCAGAACCAGAGCGTCAGCGCATCCGCTGCGCCGTGTACACGAGGAAGTCCACGGATGAGGGGCTTGATCAGGAATACAACTCCATCGATGCCCAAAAGGATGCCGGGCACGCTTACATCACCAGTCAACGGCATGAGGGCTGGATCCCGGTTGCAAACGACTACGACGATCCTGCCTTCTCAGGCGGGAATATGGATCGCCCCTCTCTCAAACGACTGATGCAAGACATCCAGGCCAAGCTGATTGATGTGGTCGTGGTCTACAAGATCGACCGACTCACCCGAAGCTTGGCGGACTTTTCCAAGATGGTGGAGATCTTTGACGCACACGGCGTGTCATTCGTCTCGGTGACTCAACAATTCAACACCACGAGCTCAATGGGCCGACTGATGCTCAACGTCCTGTTGTCATTCGCTCAGTTTGAGCGTGAGGTGACGGGCGAGCGGATTCGAGACAAGATCGGCGCCTCCAAGATGAAGGGCATGTGGATGGGAGGCTGCCCTCCCCTTGGCTATGACGTGGTGGATCGCAAGCTGGTGATCAACGAGGAGGAAGCGGCACTGGTTCGAAGGTTGTTCAGCGACTACAACCGAACCAACTCCATGTCCATGTTGCTGCAGCACTTGCGCGACCAGGGGATCCGAACGAAAAGCTGGAAAACAAAGACCGGCATTGAGCGCTCTGGGCGCTTGATGGAGAAGGGATACATCTACAAGATGCTCAACAACCCGGTCTATTACGGGATGATCAGATACAAGGGGCAGGAGTACCGGGGCGAGCATGACGCCATCATCACCCAAGAAACCTGGTTGGCAACCCAAACGAAATTGGCTGGCGTTGATCGCAAATCACTGAAAGGTCTCCGAAAAGGGGTTCACACTGCCTTGCTCAAGGGGTTGATATTTACGTCCGATGGTCGCGCCATGACCCCAGTCGGCAAGCCCAAGCCTGGAACAAAAAAGAACTATCGCTACTACCGCGCCCAGACGGACATGAAAATCGGGGCCGGAACTTCGGGCCTGCCCATGCTCCCGGCGGAAGAAATTGAGGGCGCAGTCATGGAGCAAGTTCGCAAAGTCTTGTTGTCGACCGACATGAGCACCGAGGTCTTCAAAGCGCTGACTCACCTGGCAGATCCGCAGACCAGTCACCTGGATGAAATCCAGACCTCTCACCTCATGGCAGGTGTCGAGAAAGTTTGGGATTCTCTTTACCCCATTGAAAAGCACCGCATCATGCATTTGCTTCTGAAGAAGGTAGTGGTGTACCCAAGTCGGCTTGATGTGACGTTCTACCCCTCTGGCATTGCCAACCTGGTCATTCAGGTTGCTGGCAAACCACTTATGGAAACCGCACAATGAATCTGAATTCAGTAGAGCGACTGGCTGAGCCAACGCTCATGCGCGAAAGCGATGGCTCCATCACGATTTCCATCCCCATGCGAGTTCGTAAGTACAGCGGACGCCAGCAGATCGTGCTGCCCAGATCCATCTCCTTCAACGAGTTTCAGGAGAAGCATGGCTTGACCATTCTTCAGGCTGCATTGGCCCGGGCTCGTCGATGGCAAACGATGCTGGACTCGGGGCGATTCACAACGGTTAGACAGCTAGCTCTGTATGAAAAGGTCGATCCAAGTTATGTCAGCCGGGTGATGAATCTCAACCTGCTCTGTCCCGAGATAGTCAAACGCATCCTGGACGATGATCTGGACACCAGTCTTTCGTTCAATGATTTCTGCATTGGGTTGCCGTCCATATGGAACGAACAAATGCAGCGGGCAAAAATTGATCAGGTCAAAGCTCAGGATGATCTGACCGTGGCATTACCGCCCTGAGAGCAACCCGAGGGTAAATCCAGATCACTCAGACAGTTTGGCAGCCACAACACGCTTGCCCATCTTGCGCACGGCTGCAATCGCCTGGAGTTGGCCAGCACGTGGTTTGGTTTTACCAGTTTCCCAGTGGTAGACGGATTGGGCAGACACCCCGATCAGCTTGCCCATCTCGCTGGCTGAGATGCCCAACTTCTTACGAAGGCTGGCGAATCCAGAAGATCGAAAACGCAATGCGCTTTCGTCGCCTTCAACCTCTTCCGTATTCTGCTTGGGGCTTGCCTTAGCCAGCTTCTTCACGATTGACTCCAAGCCGACGATCCGACGCTTCAACTCAGCGATCTCAGAACGGTAGCGGGAGGACGACTGCTTGAGGGCTTTCGAATCAGCCTTGATCTCCTTGCGGGCAATTCGGGAGATTTCGCTTTTCAGTTGGTTGGCAAAGGTGGTCATATGCGCTTGCTTAATTTATAAGCCAGACTTTACCTTAAGAGGAAATGACCAAAAATAACGGCCCCGAAGGGCCGTACAGGCAGAGCGATTTCGATCACTTCTTCTTGTTGACTGCAGCCTTGAAGCCCGCGCCTGCAGAGAACTTGGGCACCGTGGCGGCGGCGATCTTGATTGCGGCACCGGTACGAGGATTTTTCCCTGTACGAGCAGTGCGCTTGGCAGCCTTGAATGTGCCGAAGCCGATCAACTGAACATCCTGCTTCTTGGCTACAGTCTTGACGATGGTGGACAGGACAACTTCCAGCGCACGTCCAGCAGCAGCCTTGGACAGTTCGGTTTCCTTTGCGATCGCTTCAATCAACTCACTCTTGTTCACACTCATCTCCTTGAAAATGGAACGCCGATTCTGACGAGCAATGCTCAGGGATTAACCTAGTGTTTTCACTCTCTTGCATCTGCTTCAATATGAGAACTTATCCGGCGTGTCCGGGCAAGGGTCTGAGGAGACAAACTCGGAACTGGAGGGGGCGCTGGGGTAACTCAGTGCCCTTTTCCTTTTGGCATGGACCACAGCAGGAGTAATTCAACATGAGCAAAGATCCTGCAACAGAAACCAAGATTGACAGTACTGGCCTACGCTACAAGAGCAAGGTCAGCGGATCACCCTTTGGCGGACAGGGAAGTCAGCAAGGCACGATGAGTTGCTTCAAATGTGGGCTACATAAACCTCGTGGCTTGGGGAGCATGAGAAAAATTGCTGGGAAAAACCATTTCTTTTGCGCTGAATGCCGGCCGCTTAAATAGTTTCCCCGTAACGTAGCCTCTCCATCCTGATCGCCCCGAAGTTACAGACCGGAATGCACTTATTGCGAAAAAAATAAACTGCCGAATTTATTGAAAAGTTAAAGTTTTAGAGTCAGGGTCAAGTCGTACTGCGTCACCATTGCGAAGCTTTTCAATTTCAGCTTGATTCCACCCTTCAGCAATGGGAAGCCGCGCCAGAACGGCGCCCTGAACCATCACCGGGTTGAGTCTTCCAAATACAAAACCTGCAGGTGCAATACCTTTGTTCAACAGATCATAAAAAGCCCATCCGGCTGCAACACCGCCCTTGACCGTGGGAATCAATAGGATGCGACCTTTGATCGACTCGCCTTCTGCCGAATGCCCAATACGCGAAATCACGCCGCTCCACCGATCGAGGTCATAGCGGGGGCTGAAACCCTCTTTCATCACCAGCACGGGCGCCTCGACCACAGGTCCCCAGGCACGAGTCAGTTGTACGCAAATGCTCATGACAAGACTCCGGTACACGCGATCTCGACACACTGTGTAGTAGGTCGCAAAACTGTGTTGAAGCGATGCGCTGTGATCGTGTTGACCAGCTTGGCCGAATTGGAAATCAGATTGGTCCACCCCTGCTCTTCACGGATCTGTGTCAATCTTTGCAGGAGGTAAAAGCAAACACCCTGCAGAATTTTGACCCCAGCCTGCTCCAGCGTTTGCACGTACCCCAATCGCTTGGCATCGCTCCACACGGCATGATTGGTGGTGGCAAATGCGTGCATACCGGTCGCCACTTTGCGTCCTTTGAACAATTCAGCCAGACGTTGCATTTCGAACAGTGACAGCTGAGGTCCTGAAAAAACCACCAGATTGGCTTGCGAATCCACATAGCGATACGCGTCATACACCGCCTGAATATCCGCCGCCGTGATGTCAAGCACCGAGTTGGGAGTTCGACCGCCAAACGCCTGCGCCGACCTCGTCGCCTCGGGCGTGACACCAACCATGTGGTACATGGCCATAGAACCATAACTGGCGAGCGAGGCTCCCAGGTGCTTGAGGTCATCGGACATCGGCATCTCGTCGACCCCGTGAAACACCGGTACCGCAAAATAATCCTGGTTCGGATGTCCCACCAGCTTGCCCAATGCGCCCCAATCCGCCGTGTCCTTCAACGACGTACGAACGTTCACATGCAAGGTGCCGCGACGCACCTCGTCAAGATGAAATCCGTAGGCAGGCGTGCGGCCTGTGACGGATGCGGCGAAACTGGACATGCCACCTTCGTAATTCGTCCTGGCGCCAAGAACAGAGTTGGCATAGATGACGGTTCCCGTATCACCCCAGGCAACGTGCTCACCCAATTTGGGTTGGTACACCGTCTGGTAATTGATGCAGGTATCCGTGGCCACCGCACGCATGTCTTGGATGCGGCGAACAATCTCGTGCTCTTTTTCGACCTCAGCGGGACTTTGTGCCAACTCAGGGATGTCGTCAAAGTGCATGCAGCGCGCATTGGTGGACGTGGGTACCGCACAGTGAGCCTTGTGATCCGACAAACGCCTGAGCAAGCCCAGACCGCCATCGCCCATCACCTCAATATCCCCCATCAAATGCGCATTGGTGATGGGGACAAATCGCTGGGCGCCGAAAAAGCGCCCCACTTGCAACTGGAAGCTCAGTGCCTCACGCACTGCCTCGCCCTGGGCGCCATCCAGCATGGATTGTTCAAGCTCGGTGAGTTGCATGCTAACTCCAGGTGATGCGGGGGGTCTCAGTCCGGCTTGATGCCAGCGGCCTTGACCAAGGCTGGCCATTTGGCGATGTCTTGCTCCATGAATCGGATCAAGTCAGCGGGTTGGGCACTCAACTGCGTCTCCAAGGCCACCGCCGCCAGGCGTTGCTTGACCTCCGGATCTTGCGATACCCGAGCAATCAATTCATGCAGTTTCATCTGCACATCTTTGGGGATGCCTGCCGGTGCCATCATGGAGAACCACTGCAAGGTCACGAAATCTGGCACCGTTTCAGACACGGTGCTGACTTGCGGAAACAAGCTGGTGCGGCTCTCCCCCGTGACCGCCAACACCTTGAGCTGTCCGGATTTGATGAAAGGCAACACCGGTGCAATACCCAGAATGGCCACTTTGACTTGCCCACTCACCACATCGTTGATGGCCTGACCACCGCCTTTGTAGGGCACATGGGTGAGCTGAATACCCGCTTTCAGCTTCAACATTTCCATACCCAGGTGCTGGGCTGTTCCCGTGCCGGATGAGGCATACGGCTCACCCGGCTTGGCCTTGGCGTAGTCGATCAATTCCTTGATGTTGTCGGGACCGAACGAAGGATGCGCCACAATGATGTGCTGCCCCATCGCCATCATCGATATCGGTGTGAAGTCTTTGATGGAGTCGTAATTGAGTCGAGTCATCAAAGCCGGGGTGATCGTGTGCGAATCGATCATCATGCCCAGGGTGTAACCGTCTTTGGGCGCACGCGCGACAAAATCGGTCCCGATGGTGCCGCCCGCCCCTGCTTTGTTCTCCACCGTGAACACACCTCCGGTCAGTGCCGAGAGTTTGCGCGCGTATAAACGGGCCAGTACATCGGTGACACCGCCTGGCGCGAACGGCACGATGATCATCACCGGCTTGGCAGGATACGTTTGCGCATTTGCAGGGAACCACGACGCTAGCAAGAGTGTCAAGGCCAGTGAGATGAGCTGTTTGAACTTCATGGTGTGTCTCCTTCGGGGTAATGAGCGTCAATTGAACTTCTGCGCAGTGGGGGTTTCTCCCGGATAGCCCAACTTCAAAGCGGCCTCGCGTCCACCAAAGCGCTCTATCAAGGCTTCCTGGTCTTTTTTGGCGCGACGGTCGACGTCTTCCGGGTTCAGCATCTTGCGCAACAGTCCTTCGAAGTGCGCCAGTAACGGTTGGTGTTCAGCTCGATCCGCCAAGTTGGTGGTTTCTTCGGGGTCAACCGAGAGATCAAACAACTCGGGCGGAAAACCAACGTAGTAGTGATACTTGTAGTGACCCTGAGTCAACATGAAAGCACCGGTTTCGGCGCCGACGGCGTGGTACTCGCTGAAGCCCAGACGATCCGGATCGTCTGGCTGCTGCGCCAACTCGAACAATGAACGTCCCGGCAGCGTCGCATCCTCGGGCTGGAGTGGGACACCCGCACCTTCCAGGAAAGTGGGGAAAAGGTCCACCAGGCTCACGTGGGTGTTGCAAACTCTCTTGGGAATATCGGGACCTGCCACGATCATCGGGATACCCGTGGACTCCCGGTACAACACATCTTTGTTCCATAAACCGCGCGTTCCCAAGTTGTCACCATGGTCACTGCTGTAAATCACCCGCGTGTTTTCGGCCAACCCAGTGGACTCCAGCGTTTTCAGCAAGCGGCCGACCTGATCGTCCAGGAACGTGATCAGACCGAAGTAACAGGCGATCGCCAACTTTCGGCGCTCGTCGCTGCCCAGGGTAGCATCATGATCCCAAAAGCTGGCCATGCGCTGCACCCAGGGGTGCCGTTCGTAACCGTCACGGGGCAGCAGTTTGGGCAGACGAATGTCTTGCTTCAAGTAGAAGTCCAGGTACTGCTGAGGCACCACCAGCGGCATGTGAGGTGCGACAAACCCGACAAACAAGGCCCAGGGTTTGTCTTGAGGTTGCGTGGCCTTGTCTTGTAACCACTGGTTGGCGATGTCGCTGATGTTGAGGTCATAGCGGTTGTAGTTGGACAACCCAGGACCGATCTTCTCGTAAAGGGCTGACTTACCCGCCAACTCGGGCATAGGATTTCGCACCGACCCCCACAACTGTCCGATGCCATTCAGGATATGCATGGGCTCATGTTGTCGATCAAATCCGGTGGGGCACTGTGCATCCTGGTAATGCAACTTGCCAATAGACTCCACCGATACACCCGCCTGCTGCAAGCGATGCCCCCAACTCGGCACACGCCCGTCGTAGGCAATCGCGTTGTCCCAGTAACCAATCTCATGCACGTGCCGCCCCGTGGCCAGACTGGCGCGCGTAGGCACACACACGGGGCAAGGTGTCCAGGCGTTGGAGAATCGCGTTCCACGGGCGGCCAGCGCATCAAGGTTCGGCGTTTGAATGAAAGGATGACCTGAACATCCCATGTAGCGTGGGTCGTGTTCATCCGAAAAAATGAACAATACGTTGGAGGGTTTCATGGCCGGACTCCTTGTTTAGCCGCTTCGCATTGAAGCAATTGGTCGATGTCGGTTTTTGAATATCCCCCGACAGATGCCAATACCTCGCATGTATCGGCTCCCACTTGACGACCCGCATGACGCACCTCGCCTGGGGTCAGCGATAAGCGCGGAGCTGGTGCCGCCAGAGCAACCAGCCCCAATGCATCATGCGGCACACGCACAATCGATTCACGAGCCTTGAAATGAGGGTCTTGAAAGATATCAGCCATGGTAAAAACCTTGGAGGCGGGCACGTCGCATTGGTGCAGCAATTCCGATAACTCTTGCAAGTTCATTCCCGACGTCCATTGCCCAATCAAGTCATCCAAGACATCCTGGTTTTCCACACGAGCCATGGCCGTGGCAAAGCGCGGTTCTGTTCCCAGCTCGGGTTGCCCCATGGTGTTGGCCAGGCGACGGAACACCGGATCGCTGGAAGCGGCCATGGCGATGTAGCCGCCGTCAGCTGTGGGGTACAGGCTGTTGGGGGTACTGCCAGGCAAGCGCGTGCCAGCCCGTTGCGCCACATGTCCGAGCTGATCAAACGCTGGCACATGGGACTCCATCAAACTGAATGAACTCTCATACAAGGCCGCGTCGACGATTTGCCCCTTGCCGGTCTTGTGACGTGACAGCAAAGCCATGACAGCCCCTAACGCACCATACACGGCTGTCAGCATGTCCGTGACCGGCACGGCGGCGCGCACCGGAGGCCGATCGGGGTATCCGTTGATGTGCAGCATGCCCCCCACGGCGTCCCCCAAAAATCCGTAGCCTGGTCGTTCGCGGTAAGGACCGCTCTGCCCAAAGCCACTGATGCGCACCATGACCAGCTTCGGGTTGACGGCACTTAGTTGCTCATAACCCAGACCCCACTTCTCAAGCGTTCCTGGGCGAAAGTTCTCGACCACAATGTCGCATTTAGCCGCCAGTCGCGCGATCACATCGCGAGCCTCTGACTTACGTAAATCCAGACATACCAGTTGCTTGTTGCGCAAGATGCTGGCCGCGTAGAGCGAATGGCCATCCACATGCTTGCCCATGGTCCGCACCGGGTCACCTTCCGGAGGTTCCACCTTGATCACTTCAGCACCAAAGTCGGCCAGCAAGCGTCCGCAAAACGGACCCGCCACCGTCGAGCCCAGTTCGAGAACCCGATACCCTGTCAACGGGCCGTTCATGACCGCAACCCCGCAAACTCGGGCCCCATGACTTGCCTCACCAGCAAGAGCTTCATGATGTTGAGCGTCCCCCCCGTGAACAAGAAGGCCTGTACATCACGAAGCTTCTGCTCGATGCCTTGCTCCTTCAGATAGCCCTGAGCACCGAACATCTGCAAACAATCCTGAATCACGCTCACCCCTGTCGAAATGCCAAACCACTTTGCCATCGCCGCATCTGCTGAGGCATCCACCCCGTGATCGTTGGCCACCAAGGCTCGATAGGCAAGCAATCGGGCCGCTTCTATGCGCGTGTGGTGCTCAACAATGGGAAAACTGATTGACTGATTGATCCCAATGGGACGCCCAAAGACCTGACGGTTGCGGGCAAAGTCAATTGTTTCGTTGAGCACGCCACGTGCACTGCCCAGCGCAGCCAGCGGCGATAGACAACGGGAGACATTAAAGCGTGCATACATCAGCGCTTTGCCCTCCCCTTCTTGCCCCAAGGTGGCCGTTACAGGCACACGGACCTGATCCAGCTTGACGGAGCCCAGACTGTGCGCACGTGCGCCCATCTGCTGTGCCGCCTCGACACTCACACCTGGCAATGATGTGGGCACGCGTAGCAAAATCATCTGGGGCTTGCCGCCGTCCTCGGACATCACCTTGGCAGAGACCGCCAGGATATCGGCACCTGGAATGGTGCTGACATGAATCTTTTCACCATCCACGATGTATTCATCCCCCTCCCGTTTGGCCGTGACTTGAATGGCTGACAAGTCCGAGCCGGCGTTTTTTTCGGATGTAGCCAACGCCACCACGCACTCGCCAGCATGGACTTGACGAACGGTGTCATCTCCCCAACCAGGCAAGAATCGAGAGTGCGTCGCCTGGTGCCAGGCAATCAACGAGCAGCTGATGTCCACAGCCGCGAGTTCTTCGATAGTGATGCCCAGACTGACGTAGTCCCGTGCCTGCCCACCCAAGGATTTATCCCCAATCACACCCAGAATTCCGGCCTTGCCCATGGCTCGGATAGCCTCCCGAGGGAGAATGGCCTCAGTGTCCCAGACTTGCGAATGAGGTTGGAGCTCGCGCCGCGCAAAATCGCGAACATACTGCCGCCACTCCTCTTGCTCAGGGGAGAAGGAAAAATCCAGAGCCATCACTTCACCTTATTTATCACTCAGAAGCCTTCATAATGATATATATGATTTTAAAAGTCAAGCAAAGGCGTTGCCCATGAAAACCAAGGCTCCAACTGCTCCCGCCAAATTGAAAAAACTGGGGAAAACACTAACTCACTTGAACCGTCACGCAGCGGCGAAGTCCCTCCATGCCTTGTTGAGCGTAGCGATTGTGAGATGCATCACTGAGGGAGACTGGTCCCCAGGTGATCGAATCCCTACCGAGTCCGAGTTGATTGAACTCAGTGGCTACAGCCTGGGAACAGTTCAGAGAGCTCTTCGCTCATTGACGGTGGAAGGCGTATTGGAGCGCAAGCAAGGTAGCGGCACTTTCGTGAGCGAACATTCGCCGCGCATCAATGATGTTGCTCATGTCCGATTCCTCACTCAAGACGGAAAATCGCTGCTGTCCATCTATTCAAAGGTGTTAAACAGAACCATCGCCAAAGGGGACGGATTTTGGAACACCCATTTTGATGATTCCAATGTGACTGTTCTACAAATTGATCGACTTCTGAAGGTGAACGACGAATTTGACGTGTTCAATCGTTTTTATTTTGATGGCACCAGATTCAAAAAGCTCGCCATGGCCGAATTGCATGAACTTGACGGTGCAAACTTCAAAACACTTCTGGAACAAGAATCAGATATCCACTGGGGGGAAGTGCGGGAAACCCTGCAAATTGCGCAAGCACCTATCGCGGTGACGAAGGCGCTGAAATTACCCGCTCATTCCGTGATGGGTGTGCTCGAGATATCTCGATTCGAAAAAGGAAGTTCTTCCCCCCTTTATTGCCAGGAGCTATTCATTCCACCAGCCGGACGAAAGATGCAGCTCTTACCCTCGTGAAATCAGGGTTTCTGCATCCCCTTGCTGAGGATGAAACCCATTGCAGTTCATGACCATGGAACGCCCAGAGGGCCAACTGCTCCAGCAGTTGTTCACTCGAACTCATCGCAGTTTTTCCGCATGGACGTTGGGTTTCTCCAATTCGATAGGTTTTGTGTTCGCTAGGGACATAGTCACAACATCAATGGAGCAAAAATCGGCAAATTACATGACTGATCAAGCCAGTTTTAAACCTTAGCTGTGCCCCATGATCTTGCATCATGAGAATTACTAAATAAATTAATCTCAACACTATCCGAAAGCTGAAAACTCAGCAATTGCCATCTGTGCAGCAGGTGAACAAGTACGCCTTGACAGTTGAACCAAGCCACAATTGAGAACTCGACTATCAAGAGGACTCTTTGTTTTAAGCATGGCGCCTAGATCAACAATAGCGCCTGACCTAAGGTCCTCCATCAGCCAATCGTGCCAGGTAAAAAGCAATGCATCTGAGTTGAGTATGGCCAGTCGCAACAATTCCGTATTGCTGCACTTTAGGGTGTATGGCAAATCAATCCGCGAATCGATTTTGCATGCTTGTCTAAACAACGCCTTGAACTCTTCGTCCATTTGAACTGCTGCCCAAGGATAGGACAAGTAGTCGGTCAGGGATAGAGATTTTGTATTTTTTAACAAGGGATGTCCGGCTCGGCAAAAAGATGATGTCCGACGTCCTGGCAATGGTGTTACTTTGTACTTTGAGTTCTTCCCAAGGTCTCCAGGATAAGCCACAAAAAATTCAATCTTTTCCTCATCCAATTGCTCACGCAATGATTTCCAATCCCCTATCTCCACATTCAGGCACAACTTAGGGTGCTCTCGGTAAAGCCTGACTATCTTCTTTTGGAGTTCGCTATTCATAGCCATACCGCTGACACCGAAAGTTAAATCGCCCGCTTCGCCTGTGCCGGCCAGGCTAATTTCACGCGTTATGTCTGCGGCCTCAGCAAGTAGTTTTTTGCCTCGCTCAACCAATCGGGACCCAACTTGCGTGAGTTGTACTGTCCGCGTATCGCGATCAAAAAATCTGACGCCAAACTCAGCTTCCAGTGACTGAATGCTCCTGCTAAAAGCTGTTTGAGAGAGATTTACTCGCTCAGCTGCACGTGAGAAGCTAAGTTCTTCTGCCAGAAGCAATAAATGATGGATGCGTCTCAGGTCCATTATGGCGATCTTTACATAAGTGTGATGTGAATTATGCATTTTACGAAATCTTATGACAGGCCAATAATGAATCGAAGCACTGGCAAGTAGTCAGCTAACTTTAAGAAAGTCAGCCCCTCATAAGCATTCCTAGCCCTATAGAGAGACAAAGCAACCTATGTCTAAGTCAGTAATTCTGTTCCGTGAATCCAATCCTGAACCAAAGCTGAATGCCACTCCATGGACGCGGATTGATGGCACGAATCCACAAACCGTCACGATGATCAACTATCAATCAGAAGACGGTAAAAAAATAGCAGGCACCTGGGTTTGTACGCCGGGTAAATGGGCAATCAACTACGATCGTTGGGAGTACTGCCATTTTCAGGAGGGCTACAGCATCGTTACATGCCCCGGTAAGCAGCCTGTACATCTCAGAGCGGGAGATATCTTTGTCATAGAACCCGGGACAGTAGGTACCTGGGAAGTTGTTGAAACCGTTCGCAAGCAGTTCATATTCGCGTCCTGACTTACTCCGCACATATGAGCCGCACAAAAAGCATTTAAAGCCAATTCATCTCCTTCAACCAAAGGAAAAACAATGTCGCAAATTCGCAAAAACTTGCAATGGGTCCTAATTGTTTTGTTTTCCATGGGTGCGCTGAATGCAATAGCGCAAGACTGGCCGACCAAGACCGTCAGAGTGGTTGTACCCTTTCCTGCCGGGGGGTCTACCGACACGATAGCTAGACTTTTGGCCAAAAAAATGGAAGCAGCAACCAAGCAGTCCATGGTGGTTGAGAACATCAGTGGCGGAGGCTCGATACTTGGCGTTCAATCGGTCGCAAACTCTGCCGCTGATGGATCAAGCCTGGTTTTCACAGGATCGGGGACGATCACTGTCATGAAACATACGAATGTTGCTCTCACAATCGATCCAGAGGCAGTTCTAACACCCATAACTTTCGTGAACTCGCTACCTCATTGGATAGTGGTAAGGGCTGACAGACCCGAAAAAACGTTCAATGAGTTCATGACCTACATTCGAAAGAACCCAGGCAAAGTCAGCATCAGCGTCAACGCGATTGCTGGGGCTGCGCACTTGGCCCTGATCAACTGGGCGAAGAACAATGATCTGGACATCAATGTTGTCCCATATAGGGGGTCACCACCGGCCATGGTTGATTTGCTTGGCGGCGTTACTACGGCTCACATTGATGTAGTTGGTTCATCGATGCAGTTCGTCAAGTCTGGCAAGGCCAAATCACTAGCAGTACTACAGACAAAACCAATAACTGATCTTCCTGATGTTCCAGCATCTGCCCCACCAAACGAAGGAGGTCTACTGGTTTATGGCCAGCATGTGCTTGCAGTCAAAAGTGGAACCCCCTTGCCGATTGTGAACCGTATCTACGATGTTGTGAAAGATGTGACCGCTGAGCCCGAATTTGTCGAATATCTGCGAAGCCTGGGTTTTGAAAGAGCGGTACCCACACCTACTCAATCCAAAGAAATTTTGCTACAGGAGTCGAAGCGGTATGCCGACATCATTCGAGTCAACCAAATCAAGGTGAATTGATACGGGAATTCGAACCGCTAAATACAAACTTACCTTTAGGAAGTCCACATGACGAAGTCGACCGCTGGCGCAATAATTTCAGCATCACCCTTAAGGATATTCACCGCGCGAAAAATCTACACCATGGACGAATCATTGCCCATAGCTACTGCTGTTGGGGTTATCGATGACCGGATTGTGGCAGTGGGAGACTTGGCATCTATGGCTCCCTGGCAAAAAAATCGTGAAACCATCATCGACGAGCGGTTAGCCGACAAGGTTTTGATACCTGGATTGATCGACAACCACTTACACCCTTACCTAGGGGCCATCCTCACTCCGATGGAAATCATTGCACCAGAGGCATGGCGCATGGAAGGTGGTCGGATAGCTCCTGCGGCTACCAACCCCGAACAATACCGTGAACGCTTAGTCGATAGACTGGCCGCCCACCCTGACAAACAAGATTGGTTCATCTCGTTTGGGTACCAACCTAAAGTTCATGGCCGCTGGACCCGAGAAGAACTCGATGCACTCTGTCCTGATCGTCCCGTAGTTCTATTTCATCGCTCCTACCATGAGAGCTTTCTGAACAGTGTCGCGCTAAGAAAACTCGAAATTTCAGACGCCGTAGTCGGCGATCATCCCCAAATTGATCTTGTACGAGGACACTTCTACGAAACAGGCAATAAGGTTGTAGTTACTAGGTTGATGCCTTATTTCCTACGTCCTGAGTGGTATCACCGCGGTCTCAACATAACAGCAGACCTCATGCAACAAGGTGGCATAACAACAGCTGCTGATCTCGTTTTTGGAGCCGTAGACCCTGAACATGAACTGGCGGCCCTTGATGCCTGTATTGAGAAAAAAGAACGTCCACTTCGAATAGTCAATGTATGTGATGCGCGAGCTTTCTCTAACCGAGCTACGGGTCGGAAAGTTATGGGTTCACCGACACATTGCCCTGAGTTTTCAGAAGGATTAAAAGCAATTGATGCCATACAGTCTCGCTCTTCTCGGAGAGTCAAATTCTCTAAGTCAGTGAAGCTATTTGCCGATGGAGCAATGTTTTCCCAACTGATGCAGATGAATCACCCAGGCTACATAGATGGGCATCACGGTGAGTGGTTAATGGCTCCAGAAGTTTTGGCAGCTGGAGTGAAGGTATTTTGGAATGCGGGCTATCAAATCCACGTGCATGTGAACGGTGACGGAGGCATGGACTCGGTACTCGCTGCGTTGACCGCAGCACAAGAGCAACGACCGCGTTTTGACCACCGCTTCATGATGCACCATATGGGTTTTCACACCAATGCCCAGTCTAAGAAAATGGCTGCCTTGGGTGCACATGCATCTGTCAATCCGTACTTCATCCATGCACTGGCCGATGACTACTCCATACTAGGTCTCGGCCCTGAGCGTGCATCTCAAATTGTTCGTGCAGGGTCTTTGATCCGCAACGGCATCCGCGTGTCCTTTCACTCTGACTTCATGATGGCCCCCACAGAGCCTCTCACTCTGGCATGGTGCGCCGCTACGCGAATAACCCGATCAGGACGAGAGGTCTCGCCAGAGGAGCAATTGACGCTGGAACAGGCGTTGCGGGGTGTTACCGTTGACGCTGCTTTTGCATTGCAACTTGACCATGAGATCGGATCAATTGTTGCGGGCAAGAAGGCCGACTTCACCGTACTTGAGGATGACCCTTTCGAATTAGGTGTCAAGCGACTCAAGGATATTCGAATTGCAGGTACTGTTTTTGAGGGTGAAGTTCATCTTCGAGAGCAAGCGCTCGCCGGCATCCTGTCTGAGCGTATCCCCGTTCAAGCACCAGATTCGATTATTGTCCCCTCAACCACCAAGACTTTAACCACTAGCCGACCGTCGCGGAAAAATCGACTCCGGCCTGTCATATCCAGATGTTGCACCTTGGACGGCGATCCGTGTTTATTTTTGAGGCAACTGACCGGATGGATGCAGGATTATGGAAGTGATTCCATTTCCCTTCAATGAATTCCGATCTCAAATAATGGGTTGAAGACAAATATTAGGCCGAATCAAAAGACAAAGTCTGTTGAACATTGATGCTGCCTGATTTCTTTAATGCATCAGATCCATCCTTGTTTAGCATCGAATGGGGTTCTTTACCCTTTTTTCAGTCTGGCGCGGTCTTTTTAGGCTATCTGGTACTGGGAGTAACTGGTTTCGGGTCAGCATTGATCATAGTTCCACTTCTGGCATGGCAGTGGCCCTTGACCTTGGTTGTACCGTTAGTGCTAATGACGGATATCCCAACATCTTTACTTCACACCGGCTTAAATTTCCGTGACGTTGCTTGGCGTGAAATTCCACGTTTGCTTCCATCCGTTATCGTAGGGGCATATGCTGGATCAGTGCTCCTTCAAGTCTCCAGTGGAAATGAATTGCTCGCAGTATTAGGGCTGTACATAAGCTGGGTTGGCATTAGAGGGCTAAGGCAATCCGCGCCTTTAGTTAATTCAACAGCCTGGCCTCCGCAAAATATAGCAGGATTTTTTATGGGGATGGTCGAAACAATGTTCGGGACAGCAGGCCCTATTGTTATGCTGTGGCTAGCCAAACGGCTGAATAACCTGCACGCATTGCGTGCGACTATGCCCATCACAATCCTGGTGTTATCGACTACAGCGTTGGCAAGTGCGGCACTTGCCGGGAACCTCAATCGGCCGGATATCTGGAAGTGGTTCTTGGCATTACTGCCATCTGCTTTTTTAGGAATTTGGAGCGGCCATCTGTTGGCGCGTCGTTTCAACTCCCAAACATTGAAACCAATTATTTTTAGCTTATTAGGCTTCAGTGGGGTTTTGCTTTTTTTGCGAGCCCTATTGTTGCTGAACAAATGAAAAATCGCCATTGCGGTTTTGCAAGATCAAAGTTAAAGCTCATGCCCAAACTCTACCCCTCCTCACGCTAGGTGATCTTGGGGGGCTTCGATCTGTTGATACCCCCGTTCTGTAATCCAATGGATTCTCACAACCATCAATGGATAAATGTCACCTCATGGACGCGAAACCACTCATTTGAATCAACTGCTCCACCAATTGTTCACTCGAATCGTTCGTCAGCTTAATCTGGTGAGCCGACGGCTTTCGACCCATAGCAGTCACTTGGGAGATGCCTTCTAAATAAAAAAATCCTCATAGAAGTGCGCAAGTTTTCTATAGAGCAACTGTGGAGATCCAGGGTACCGCAGCGATAACCACAACACCTGCCACCAG
>JACCEC012609797.1_pt1 | contig 24372 bp, 50 predicted proteins | sample 7450121 | NCBI WGS metagenome assembly JACCEC01 (sample SAMN15323455, study PRJNA562643) | freshwater metagenome | isolation source: river surface water | place: USA:Blue River Watershed | collected 2017-08-18 | reverse complement strand
TTTCTACACGTTTACATTTGTCTGTATAACTATAACCGTATACAGCACCGTTATTAATACTACGCACAATTTTACGCACTAGTTTTGTACTTGCAAACATTTTTCGCTCCTGTTTACTAACTAAAAACACATTGTAGCACAGCAAGCCCAAATTGTCAACCTGCTGTGCTAATACCCCTACAGTTTACTCAACAAATACAATGTTGTCTGTACGCAACACTTTTTTAGCATTTGCTACAGTATTTTCTACGTCTTTTTGTAACGTCTCGTAATTTAAGTCTCCGCTTACATAGTTACATTTTTTATGCGTAGGAAACTTAAACTTTCCGTTTTTATTAGTTTCTGTAACATTAAACGCTATAATAACTTTATAAGTTTCTTTTTCTTTATTATATAACAGTTTTGCTTTTGCTACTTGTGCAAAAATTGCTTGTTTTGCATTGCTAAACATAGTTCGCTCCTTTGTTTTACAATACACACAGTATAGCACAAAATAAAGCCCAAGTCAAGTGGCGGGTCTTTTGTGGCGTATTTGCAACAGTCTTGACCCCTGTGGCATTTCTGCCACAGTTTGCTTTATGCTATAGTATTTGCTACAATCTCAAAGGCTTCAGTTGCAAACACGTCACTGCCAAATTCTGCTTGCGTCTCTGCAATTACAGCCTCAGCAGCCGCACGGGTCCCGTAGACTCCGTAATGCTCTCTCTCGTTGCTGTCGTTATAAAAAAACAAATTGTACACTTTTTGCATTTTGCTCTCTCTGTGTTGTTACTGTAAAGCAAGTATAGCACAAAGTAAAAGCCCAGTCAAATGGCGGGTCTTTTGTGGCTAAAAAGCCACACGTCTAGACGCACCCCGTCAGTACCTTTGCAGTACGCAACGAGTCTCGTAAAAAGGCACACCCGACCAAGGATCGCGTCCTACCTGTTGCGGCCAGCAGTGCTGACGATACACTGGCTGACCTTCACGTATGATCACTGGCTGACCGGGATAGACCGCAGGACCTTGGCCAACGATCACAGGAGGCTGTCCATTTGGATACTGCTGATTGGCACGAGCAATGCCCTGGATGGCTAGGACAGCAGCGATCCCTGCTAGAGCACCTTGTTCTCTGTCTCCCCAAGCATAGGCTTGGCCAATGCTGGCGACCGCAATCATTGAACCAACAATCAGCTTTTTCATCGCGTTCTCCTTACTATGTCTATAGTATAGCATCGGCCGCCCGGCTTGTCAACCGATCTGAGAAGGCCAACCAGAGCAATTATCCTTGCCATATTGGCTGCAGAAGATCTGATAAGCAGTTTCAGCATCTCGTGCAGTAGTCTGCACTCGCTCAAACCAACCGTTGATCTGCACACTCATTTCAAACAGGTACACGTTCCATCTCCTCATTAATAGCCTGAAGCTTTCGCATCAAGGGCCAAACTTCTTTCTTAGCTTCGTCTAGAGCCAGCTGGATCTGATCCTCCGCTGTCCCGTCACTAAGGACTTCTCGGGCATCACTGTATAAGCATCCGCCCAAGTACGCTGAACCGAGCTCGTGCCCTTCAACCAGGACCCGGACGCGAAGCATGAACCAATCCAACTTGCCGGAGTCGATGTCCTCACAGATTTGCTTGATATCGTGACACTCGTCGTCAAAACAGTCTTGTACATGGATCTCCTCCCAAGTCTTATCCACAATGACTTCAAAGCCTTCACGCTCGTAACGAGCCAATTCATCGTACCATTTTTGCATTTAGAGCTCCGTAATGATGTCAACGATCTCTGTGTCGTGTATAGCAGGGTGATCAAAACTATAGTCCATATCGCCTACAACATCCTGCACTTCTGCGTCCTCATCAATCTCAAGACGCACTACGATCTCAATAGTCCTAGTCATTCTTCGTACTCCTCGTCAAAACGCGGACTGAGTTCGTTGCTATCCAGCATGCCGCGCACGTCATCCCAGCTCATATAGCTCAAGCAAGCTTCGAGCAAGAGCTGAGGGCTTACAAGTCCCTGCTCTACTAGATCAATAGCATAGCCTCGGGGGTCCTTGCGGAACAGTACTTCATCAAACATTGTGTCGCTCCTTTTGTTTAACTTAGCCTACAGTATAACACAAACCAAAGTCCGTGTCAACCGTAGGGTTTTTACATGCTCCAATATGATTCAGATGAGGGCGAGCAGTAACGAGGCGTATCGAAACGCTCTGTATAAGTCTTGCCGCTCATCATGTTAACTCGCTCTACAAACGTCTTATGAATCTCGTAGCGATGACCCAGCCACGTATGCTTGACAGTGTGCTCTAACATGCTCAAATTGTCAGTGTCATAGTCTTGGCGCAGAACCTCGCGCTCGCCGCTCTTAGTTCTTTTGTCTTTGCGCCAAACGATTACAGTATACATATCAGCTCCTTACAGATATTGATCATTTAGTGAGGGAGTGAGTTCTTTAACGATCTCACGCTCACGTGCATATGCAGCCTTACGACCTCTAACGATCTCTAGTACACGATGCTCCCAAGTCTGCTCTAGTCCGCCAGTCTTTAAGTAGACATACAGAGCCCACAAACGGTTCTCGTTGCGAGCGCGGCTCTTATGCTTGCGCCAACGCTCTAGCACTGACTTGACCACAGTCGTTTGAGTCTTGCGAGTCAGACCAATGTAGTTCTCGCCCGTAGCAGAGACAGCTTCGTATATGATGTAGTTGCAGTCTGATCTGATCTTACGGGTTCTTGCCATTGCTCGCTCTCCTTACTATGTCTATATTATAGCACTTTGGGCTCAGGCTGTCAACCAAAGACCCTAAGCCCCTTAGGGCTTAGTGTTGTTTTTACACACCCAATTCTTCGTCTATAGCACAAGCTAACGCATTAAAAGCGTCTTGCACTGCTATATTTTCTGCAAATTCTTCTTCTAATAGTGCTTGCAATTGTAACATTACAATGTCTAAACGTTGTGCATAATCTTGCATAAGAGCTCCTAAGTAAAAGCATATTATAGCACACAACAAAGACCCAGTCAACCGTAGGGTTTCTTGGCCCCGCACTCGCCCGTTGTTTTCGCGCAACACCCCAATGTCCCGCCGGTTGACAGGGTTACCGAAATGTGCTATAATATAGACATAATAAGAAAGCAGGTAGACTGAGCGATAGCTTCGAAGGACTAAAATTCCGGGGTGGACGGCGAGGCTGGGCGAAGGTTTTATAATTATAAATTATATAACCCATAATGGATTTTGGCTAGAATATATAATCTATAGCCAAAATCTCCGGCCCTAAAATCTAAAACTATTCAGATTCTCCCTCGCCAAAATCAATATAATATGTGATTGTAGGTAAAGGTTCCATGATCCAATCGCCTGCCGCCTCTAGATCATCGAATATGTCTAAATCACACTTCCGTCTATTATATTTAAAACAGTGCAGTCGATCCTGGCAGTCACGCGATATTGAAACAGCATGAGTGCGAAAACGTATATGTCCCAGATATTCCATATACAGATCCTTATCTTTATATAGTATATATCGATAAGTCACTATGGGATAATCTATATATGTTATACTGTGCAATCTAGTGTGACTAGAAACTCTCTCTCACGCTTAGATCGACCTACAGCGAAGGCAGAGTGATCAAATTGTGTGAAAAAGTGTGAAAAAGTGTGATTTTGTGTGACCAACCATGGCTATAGGTTCTATATAGGGGCCAAGGTTCTGCGGCACAGTGATCTACAAAATTTTCTACGGTGGGGCAGACAGGCTATAGTAAAATGGTTTTCAACATTCTCCCAGTCTCTCAATCTCCAACCATTTTGGCGCGAACTCTTGTGTTGGCAGTCAGGGGCCAAGAGATCTAACCGTTCTGCGCTACTGCTACCGCTAGCGCGGCTCCGCCGCATTAGGATCAGCAACCCTCACCAAAACGGTCAAAAATCCTAGGGGCCGCAGCGGGGCCTGCACTGCATACGCTCAATACACTTGCACGACCGCAGCGGGGCCTGTTATAGTACATGCTGTATATACGCTTGTGTGTATTACTATATAGAGTCTAGTCGTTGCCTAAGAGAGTCTACGGGAGTTGACGATCTACAGCTAACATTGGGCAGTTCTCTATATAAGTATTATATGCGTTTGTTGATTACAAGTTATCGAGAACTAGATGAGCTAGTCAGCGTATTGAGTTCTTTGGGCGTAGAGCTGTATCGTGTGCAGTGCATACAGGACAATCTAGAACCTTGGTGTTGGATAGTGAGTTGTGCTCCTGATCCTCGTTTGGCCTTTTACTTGATCAAATATTCTGAGGATTTATGCTGTATTAGTTACTAACAGCGGGGCCTTTAACGTTGATCTAGTTGATCTTTGATAGATCTGCGTAGTTGAGAATCGTGTTTGGACAGTCTAATAATAGTGCCCATGGCCCATCCCAACACATAGGGCTTGCCTTTTAGCTCAATCATTTTAACAAGATTGTTGTAAGTTTCCTGTTGCTCTTTGCTTAGATGCAGATTCATAGGCGCTTGAACGGGGAGTCTATTTCTGTTACTTCAGGAACCCAATCTGTAGCACCCATTAACTGTCGTTGATTACAGCGTTCTGCAAAGGCCTGTGCTTTCATTTGGGCCTGTTTGAGATTGGTAGTTCTACGCCCTCTAAGTTCATCTTCATCTAAGAATCGCTGACCTCTGTTGGCTGATCGTGAACGTGCATGTATGGCGTAAAACATCTTGTGCTCCTTTATGCTATTTATAGTGCCAAATGCAAATTACCGCTGACTGATATGCGTAGATCTTGTGTACTATAGTAGGGATAGACCACATGATGCAGCTCTGCCGGAAATAGGCAAATGGTGTTGCGACTGGCCTGATCTATCTGCATCATGTGTGTGCGTATGGCACCCAGGGTGTCTGTGTAATGAAAGTGAAAATCACCACTGCTGGTCTGCTTGCCCTGTCCGGGTGCCAGACGTTGTTCTAGACTGATCGCATAGGGTACCTGCAGCCAAATCACAAAGCTAAAAACACCGTCATGCTGATGTACAGGATTGAACTCACCTCTCTGTTGATAGTTGACCCATAGGCCCCCTAGGCCCAACTCCAGCGGTTGGCCTCGATCCCTAATGCCCAAACGATCGATCTTGCTTTGATAGTTGAACTCGCAGACATACTGATGAGCCAAGGGCAGTACCAGATTGAAAACATCGTTTCTGCTGGCTGTGAGGTGATATTCGTGCTCGATGCTGCCCACTAGAACGCTTTGTGCAGACTGAAAGCCCTGACCCTGATTTAGGGCTATCTGTTCAACTTCTTGACGTAAACTGGCCAGCTCTAGGTCACTGGCCTGATAAAGTATGTACCCTGGGTTGGGTGTAAATGAGTATGCTTGACCTTGAATCATAACATACTTATCACCGATAAAAAAAGCCCCTTGCGGGGCTGAGCTAGGCAGCTAGGGTTGATTAGACCAAGCCAAGTGCCATGGCCTTGTAGCCAGCGGCTACAATCTTGCGGCTGGGCTTGCCCATGACGTACTCAGTAACAGTAACGCCATTGCCGGCCTTGCGGCTGTTGGCATAGACAGCATAACCAGCTTGGCGGATGCGGCTAGCTTCTGCTGAAATGTTCTTGATACCAAAACGCTTGGTAGCTTGTGCGGGCGTAACAGCCTCACCTGAGTAAAGAGCTTGGAAAAGCTTGAAAGTCTTTGAGTTTTCAGTAAAACGAGTCATCTGTGTATCTCCTTATAGTTAGAACAGATTTAAATCTGCTTTCGCAGTCTTAGTATTATATAGAAGTTTATGGCCTAGATCAAGCTGTTTGGCGTATTTTGTCAGCGATCCTTTGAGCTTGTCGCTCAACTGCCTGCAAATTTGGATGCCGATTGAGACCTGATATCCAATCTGATTCTGTCATAGTCATGTGCCAACTTGTGCCTCTCCAAGCAGGACAGCTGTCTTGATAGCTGATCCAATGCTGGTTGTTGATCAATTGATCAAAGTTGGGCAGGCTCACACTAAAATTGTCTCTATAGCTCAAGGGTTCTGGGTCTATGACTGTGCCCATGCTACGCCATTGTACAGTTCTTATACCCAGATTAACCAACCATGAAGCCAGCATTTGTGCTGCCGAAGCATAGTTGAGCACATGCTCTTCTTCTGGAGGTTTTATGATCTGCTCACGTATACGAGTTATCAAAGATGGGGGTATTTTTGGATCTGTTAAACGATGCACATTGACATTGACCCAACTAGGTGTTAGCGGATCGCGAACCATGTGCCTAGCAGTTTCAGTCCAACCTATGCATACACAATATGGCCCTGGATGTTCATGTACATAGGCCATGGTGCTTAGAGCTATAGCCCAGTTTGAGTTGCCATCAGCTGATATATCTATGGCTTCTAGCCCTGTGAGTCTACTGACCTGTGCAGCCAAGTTTTCACTAGGACGTATGGTATCGAAGTAGGTTCTTATACGTTTATAAATCTGATCAGGACTGTATATTGGGTGCGGACGTCGATGAAAAATGTGCTGTTCCGGATCAATGTCCGGAAAATGCTTGTGCCATGATAGATATTCTCCTGCTACAAAGCTACAGCCATTAAACAGTAACTTCATAGATCATTTAACAGAAATACCCAACGAATCTGCTTGTTCTTTGGTCAGCAGGCCTCGGAAATTACGTCCGGGAAAACGCTGTTCAATGCGGGCAAGGCATTCTTCAAGATCACTGCCCTGTGCTAGAAATTCACCATCACTTTTGGTATAGATATAGATCTGATCACCATGGCGCTCTACACTCAATTCCTCAGTAGGGCTAGCATCTGAGTATTTGCGATCAATGCGAGCAATTTCTTCTCGGGCACGATCCAACATACGTTCAAATTTAGGGTCACGATCAATCAACATGCGAGTGATCTTTACTGCGGTAAAGTGTTGACCCAATTTATAACCGCAATAAAATACGGCTAGAGTTGAAATCGCTGACCAAATAACTTCATCCATGATTGACCTCTCGGGTTAGTTCTGCTACAAAAAGAAAACGTTCGTAGGCGCGACGCACTACTGGATTATTTAATAGTTTTTCCTGTTCTTCCATCATGGCTTTCACACCAGCTTCTGCGGCTTCACGAATTGAGGGCCACTCTAGCTGGCGCACATCATCACCAAACACACGTACTAGATTGTCCCAGGCTTCACGCTGTTCTGGAGTAAGAGGGCGTTCACGTTGACGTTGGGGTAGTCGTAGCTCTTGGGCAGTCATTATGGCCTTAGAGATAGCATCTTCAGCTACCCTACCTGCGGCAATCATAGGAGCCAAAGCAGGATCAATGTTGTACCTACGATGGCTACCTCCGGGATAAACCATAACCAAATGGCTACCCTTTGGAAAGCTGTCCAAATATTCTGAATCATATTCTGAAACGGGCTCGTAGCGACGCCCTACCTTTTTGTAGTAAACGGTTTTCATATTGTTTTACCAAGAACACCATAAATTAGACGATCTAGTTCTTGTTGATAGTCTTTGCCTAGTCTACGTTTTTGCCAAATTTGTTCTAGTACTTCTCGCATTTCATCGCCGTCAACACCTTGAGTGTTGTAATCATAACCACGATTCTCTAGTTCTTCTACAAGATCATCTGTGTCAAAATCAGAGAGATCAACTTCTACTTCTGCGGTAACATAACGATAGGGCATGACAGCTCCTTAATTAATAACAACATCGTGACGGGGGCTACGGTATACAGCCTGGCCGCACTGACGAATAGCATCGGCTAGAGCCTGCGGTGATTCCTGTGCATATGCTTCTAGTTCTTGTAGACCCAACTCGCTTTCAAAGGCCCAGATTTCTGGGAAACGTTGCGGATTGGCCTGTGCTCTAAGAATAGCATATCTAGGTATGGGAAAATCTACTCGAGTATTTCCTTTGAGTTCAGCCCAAAACTTTTTCTTTTCATAGTCTGTGACATTGAAAATCCATTCAAAACCCAAGGTATCAAAGTAGGCCATATAGGCCATGACTTTAGCTTTCTTCTTTGGCATTATTGACTCGCGTGTTTGATCAGTTTAAAAATACCCTGTTTATCTCGGGGCTCCCAATAGTAGCCGTCTGTGCCACAGTTGCCTGTCTCTGAACGTCCAATTCGAAATACTGCACAGCTTTGATATCGTGCAGATTCGCGTTCTTTACCTGTAACAGGGTTGTAGATAGTCTGCGCTGGCACATGGCTTCGACGGCAATGAGGCTTGTGTTTTTCACTGGCGCCGCTGAACCACATGTACCAAGGTACAAAACTATGCTTACAATCCTTACACAATACTGGTTCAGTCATTTTGATGCTTTCTTTTAAATGCTTCAGGATCACGGGCGGCTTCTTCAAGAGTTGCTCGTAGTGCTTCTTCAACAAATTGGTTAAATGTCATGTCACGTTCGTGTGCGGCCTTAAACAGAATCATAAGTTCTTCTTCAGGCAGATCAATAGGAATACTTACACGAGTATCATAGTCTTCACCGGCTTTGATAGACAAAGCCTTTTGGAACCAGTCATCGTCGCTTTCTAGATCAACGAAATCTACTCCATCCCAGGCTTGATCTGCATAATCTTCGTTGTGCTTTTTGGCATAGTCTTGATAGTCGAAAAGCCAATCAGGATTGATACGTCGATATGCTCGCTGATGTTTGTAGTCACAGGATTCTACTATGTAAACTTCTTGTGTGCCAGTGTCGAATACGATGTTGAAACTCCAACCGTCGTGATCGCCATTCCAAGACGATAGGCTGTAGGGTTTGGCCTTATCGCCAAAGCAATGCCAGGTATAGTCGTCGCCTTCGGTGATGCGATAATCGACCACTTCCATAAATTCTTTTAGGGTAATCATTGAGAGCTCCTTAGTTGCGATAGTTAATTATACTACCGATCTGCAGGCCTGTCAATAGTTCCTAGAATTTTATTGGAAAATTTAAGTTCAAAAATTGTACACCATTTTGGATCAATGATGCTTAGACTGGCATGCGGATCTTTGGCGTGTCCTCGATACAGAGCCCAATCACGAAATTCTCTGCCCAAATTGGCCTTGCACCAATCTTCTACATCGTCTATGCCGTGTCTGGGTAGTTGATAGATCTTGTAAAATCTATCCATGTACTCTCTAACCAAACGATTTAGTTGTTCGGGCGTGTGCCCCACTTCATTACCCAAAATGTGTAATCCCTTCCAATCAGTTTGGCTACTATAGCATATGTGTGTCCAAATCTTGCATAGTCCACTTGTCTGTGCCATTCTGGAGTCTCTATGGCATGTGCCATGACCCATTGTCCTTGTTCACTTTGTTGCCATTCCCAAAGAGGCTGTGCCGCATATAAGTCTGGATCATCTACGTCGCCCATATTAAATGTATGAACTACAATCTTATGAATGCGCTGTGCTATACCGTTGATAACCTGTATTTGATAGTTGTAACGATCAACCAATGGTGATCCGTCTACAGTTCCGTGATCTGATTTGATGTGTGCTACGCTCATTAGTTTTCTACTAGTTGTATTTCCCCTGCTACAGCTCTGTTAAAGGGAATAAGGTTAATTAACATTTCTGATATTTTAGTACGCTCTTGTCCGTTCTTTTGTCCCAGTATGACCACACCGTGTATGCTGCCTGCACGTTCAACCAACATGACCACACAACGGCCAGCGGCATTGGTCGTACCAGTTTTACTTAACAATATATTGTCATAGTGAAAGACCACTGGATTGGTATTCTTTAGGTTTATGGTAATTGTTTTCTTACCTTTGGGTATCTTAAGTACGGCCTGTTCTTCTCTGCTGATCTTGTTGATAACCTCAATGTCCTTGATGCGTTGCATAAAGAATATCAGCTCATCGACTGTACTTTGGTTACCCGCTAGCAGTCCACTGGCATCTACAATAGTAGTATCAATCAGTCCCCAACCCCGCACCCATTGGTTAGTATCATAGAGAAAAGCATCCATACCTCCAGGATAGGTTAGAGCTAGAGTTTCGGCTGCTAGATTATCTGAACTGATCAACATGGCTCGCATAAGATCAATACGTTTGACATATGATCCCCGAGCAAATCTGCCGCCGCTTCGGCCCTGAACTTTGACTGCTTGATCTAGGTCTAGCCCACTGCGAACAATGGTAGTAGCTGTAAATAGTTTGGTTATGCTAGCAATACTACGAACTTGACTACGATTGTATACCTGTTGATATTCAACCCGATCATAGTCGTAGAGCCCCCATGCACCTTGACTAGGCTGTGCATAGCCAATAGAACTTAGGCATAGTAAGCCTGTGATGAAAAGTTTCTTCATGCATTATTTATGGACTGCTCTGGACTACATCATCTGAGCATACTGGGCAATCACCAACAATCTTATCTAACATATCATAGTTTTCTTCTGCACGTAGGATAGCTTCATAGGCTTTTTTCAGTGCAGGGTTCTCTTGAATACGCTTTTCTCTAACTCGTTGCCGATCGCGTTCTTGTCGAGCCCAACTTAAAATACTTTCTGCTTCTGGGTCTAATTGAATTTGAGCATAACTCATATCCATTTGCTTCCACATGTTGCCGTCATTGATTTCAATACAGTTTGTATTGCCGTTATAACGCATCTGTCCAGAACCAACTGCTCCTGGACTGATATAAGTTGTAGTTGGATTGCCACCACTTACTGTGATATAACGGCCTGCTGTAATACCTTTAATCATTGGATAGTTGCCCTTCCAACAACAGCGCCAGGCTTCTGAAGTGCTTCGGCTCTGCGTTTCTTGTATTCTTCATTGTCTACCTCTAATAGATTGAGTTGGTTGATAGGTACCGGGCGTGATTCTGCCACAGCAGGAGCCGGTACAGGTGTTACTGTAACAGGTGCTTGACTAACAGGACGATTAGCATTAGTGATCTCGCGATCTACATCACGGTCGTCGTTCTTGCGATCTTCCTGACGCTCACGTTGTTTGAGCATCTTGTTAGCATCACCCAAAGGATAACGAATCAAAACAAACGTACGATACTTTTTGTCTTCGGATAAGATTTTGGTATCTTCCAAGTACCAACCAGTGAGGCTAGTATCCAAGATACGTTTACGGATAGAGGCACTGGTATAGTCTGTGCTCATATCACCGCCTGTGTCCTTACGTTGCTGTCTAATCACAGCATCAATGACGCCATTGAGCTTAGAAGCCAATTGTGTCTGTGCATCTAACAAGGCCTTTTGGCGACTCATAGTTAGATCATTGCTGATGCCAGTACCAGCCAAATAGAGAAACTCTTGTGTACTAGCAGGCGCTTTGACATACCAAGGCGGTAAATCAATACTAGGCGGGCTAGTTAGCTTTGCTGGTGTAGGAACAGTTACAGGATCTTTAACTGCTGGCGTAGGGCTAGCAATAGTTCCGTCGTCCTTTTTAGCAAATGGATTTACAGACGAACAGCCTGAGGCCATAAGCGAACAAACAAGTGTGATTGTGAGTACAGGTCGTACTTTCATTTTGCAGTCTCCTCAATAATAGTCTTTGTGTGTGTGACAGATTTGTCGATCATTTTGGCAATGCCACTAAGACCAACGGTTGAAATAATAATGCCAAAAATTGTGCCTAAAATAAACTTTGTCATGGTGTGCCTTTCAAAATTTATCTACCACACGCCAAACCTTTTGGTCTCGCGCACGACAGATAATACCCTGCTCCATATCAACTGCACCTACTCGCGGGCTTGATTCAACAAACCAACGACATAAGCTACCTCTAAACGCAAATGCTTCTTTGTTTAAAGGATGCGGTTGTACTTCGCTTTCCCAAACCATGTCGCCAACGTTGACCTTAGGCCTATCTTGGGGCATGGGCTTGTCTGTACAGATCATTTCTTGACTGGCGTTAATACGTGATCCGCTTACAGATTCTAGTATATTGATCCTTGTAGCAGTTTGAGCTCGCTTACAGGCTTGATCAATACTTTCGTTATTATTGAATAGTTCTTCGCCTTGTGCTGTATGCCAACGTCCGTCAATGAGAGCACGGAAAGTCACACGACACCGACTTTGAGTTTTATTTACAGGCACAACAGTCTGCTCAGCATCAGCTACACGCTCAATTTTACTAAGCAGAGTCTGAGTTGTTGCCGACCGAACATAACATTCGGCCTGTGCTTGACTGGCCAAAAAGATTAATAGCCACGGCAGTTTGTTCTTATAGACCATAATATGGTTTTCGCAGAGCTGACACGTTGTTGGGCAGTAGAGTATCCAGATAGGCTAGCAAAACTTTGGCGCCATTCTGGATACTCCGCGTTTGGGTACTGTATTACTTTTTCAAGGTCGTGACTCATTCGACCTGCCCAGGCACAATGAACCTGTACAGGACTAATTGGTTGCTGTACACTAGTTACAGGAGTACTAGAAGCACAGCCAGTCAGCAGACCACAAAGGATAAGAATAGTACGCATGATTTAATAATAACAGAGATTGAGTTATAGATCAACCATTATGGCTGTTTTCCACTCCAACGAAGTATAAACCAATCTCGCTGGCTTTCTTTTCGAAAACTGAACAACCGTCCAGTCATACGTACACCAGTACCAAACTCACTGTTACACCAATCTTCCATTTCTTTGAGTTCAGCTTCTGTAACTTCTGTAACATCATCACCTTCGTCATCTTCTATGAGTATTCCCGGCAATCGAAACATGCCAACTTCACATGTTTTTAATTTCATTCTTCCATCTCCACACTATTAAATCTAATTTTAGTACAGTGTTTCTCCAAATCCAGTCTCGAAAAGTCTTACGCTTTGCTAGTTTATGATTCAAATATTCTACAAACTCACCATAAAACTTAGGAGCAAAGTCTGGATTTCTTTCTAAATCCTTTACGGTCTTATCTCGCAAGGCTACCATTATTTTAGTTGACATTTCAGTATAATAACGTTCCATGTCAAAGGTAGGATGCATGATACCGTTGGATTGAATATAGGTACGATACCTTTTCAGTTCGGCTTCACGCTGTTTATTCATTCTTCAACTCCGAAATGTTGTTGGATTCCTCTGGCAATCTGCTCTTGGCTAGGAGGCACAGCCCATCTTGTTTCTTTAGCCACATCAGCACATTCTCGCACAATCAACTCGGCGAACTTTTCAATAAACTCTTTAGGTATATTCCATTCAGAATGTGGAATACTAGAATTTGCAGGAGCAGCCGCAATGGCAAGTTCAAGAATTCGTTGGTTCATCGTGCTAACTCCAATAACATTTTATACTGTTCCCATGCTTTCTTTACTGTAGGGTTACGGTGTCTAATCTTGTCATCTTCTACTTCCTGCATATATCTTTCCTTGTAGTATCTTGCTTCTGCTTCCATTTGTCCTACCCAGCGATCACGTTCAACTAGATCTCTAAACTTATCCTGCGGCATGTTAATTTCTACAGCAGGTTCACGTTCGTAGTCTATTGTTGTAGTTGGGCTATAGGGATCATAGTCTCGCATACGACCTAAATGGAATTTAGGCATTCTAGCACAGACTTTATGTTTGCTCAATTCTGCCTGTGCCTGATACTTTTTTAGGAAAGCATTAACTTCATCTTGAGCACCTAACGTCTGCTTTGTATAATCATACTGTTGATTGTAATAACTCACTGTCCACCCCATCTTAATATAAACCAATTGGCGTCGCGTTCATTGGCAAAGAACCATTCGTAGCTGCCGGGAACTGCTCGCCCCTTCCAAAAACAACACCATACACCTTGTCTATTATCTGTTACTGACCATCGCTTGCCAAAGTGTTTGGTACACCATTGATCAGCTTCCCAATGATTACGCATCTTTGGTAAAAGAAATTGATATTGGAAATCTCTACATGTTCTCATGACCATCTCAAAATAAACATTGTATAAGCATAATCTGATCCTGCTTCAACCATCATACCGGTATGTTTACAATTATTCTTTTCACACCATTCTTTTAATTCTGCTTCGTGTTCATGCCAAAATTTATAGTTGGCTAGAAAAAATGACTTGTACATTGGCGAGGCAACAAACCGTTCATGTTCCATATTTGATAGCAAACCAAGTAGCATATTTTTCTGCATAGAAGGTAAAAACTGTATGTCTTTTCCTAGTAGTTCCTGCAAAAGTATCGTACACTTCTGGGTAATGAGCAAAGTCAAAGTCAGTATGTTGTACTAATCCTTGTTCTCTAAGTTCATAAACCATTTGCATGATCTCAGTTACATGTCTTTGATTAACAATTACTTCTACAGCCATTTTAATTTGAACCACATTGCATCACGATCGTTTTCGAACACCCAGACAATACCTCTGTTCCACATTTGACCTTTGATATTGCTTTCTACCCATTGATCAATTTCATAACTCAATTCCATTTCCATAGGATACAGAACAACCTGATGCCAACCTGATTCAATTAAAGACATCATAAACACGTCTGCATCTATTTGGTTGGCTAAATCTCTAGCTCGATCTTCAAGTATTTGATCTAACAAATTTCCGCTACGGTCTGTGAGTAATCGTTTCTTTATCATGACCACTTTATCTTGAACCAGTTAGCTTCTTTTTCTGTACGTAGATAGATCTTGAAATTATTAAAATTAGTGTGCCAGCACCAATGTGTGTTCTTACCAGGCGTATTTTCTGGAACAGCCAGCCAAAGTTCTAGTTCGCAACTGGGTCCATAAGTAGTCCAACACCATTCTCGTATGGCATTAAGATCAGCAGTCTTTTGGATGGTAGCCATATTACCAAAGGTAACATTTGCCACCCGTTCAACGACGACTAAGTATTGCCACTCATGATTTCCAGAATGACGTTTATCAGTTTTCTTAATAGTTAGTTTCATTCGTAGTACCCTATGTCTGCAGCCAATACAAATCTAAATTCGTCTGTGGGATTTAGACCAGGTCTGTGCCAAACTTCACTAGGATAGATGTTCCATGTATGTGAGTTAGGTTCTATGTAAAATTTGCCCGTGCCTTCAGGACCATTAGGCGCAACCTCCGTACCGGCCGCACCCGCCGGAACACGCAGATACAGTATTCCGCTAAGACCCTTCATGCCGTGTTTGTTGTGATGATGCCACAGTATGTTGCGATCTGGCTGTGTTTTACGATCAGTCATATAGACCCAGGCCATCATGTTGGCAACACGATGTTCTTTGCCTAGATATAAAAATACGCTGGTTAAGAATGTCATCCGGTACTTGAGCCAAAAGGGCTCTGTTCTACCAAATACGTTTTCCTGTGTTTGATAAGGAGGACTATTCTTAAAATAGTTGCCTGCATCTATAATAGATTGAGCGCAGGCAATAGCGCCATCACAGTCTTGATCTGTAATTAAACTGCTGTAATCGTAGCTTCTAACTAGACTATTCTGATGTGTGTTTGCAACTGTGTCTAAATTGGAAACCTGGGCAGGTACAAGTCCATTTTCCGTTTGATCCTGTGACGATGTATTCATTACCTTTGCTTCCTTTGATTACTTTAGTTATTGTTTTTGACTCTACTTTGGTCACAGTCTTGCCATCTATCTTAACGATGTTACGTCGCTGAATTACACGCACAGGCCATTCTGGATTGCCAGTAGTTAGGCAAAGCTCATCCGGACTAGCATATTTAAGTTTGGTTTCTTCACCCTCATACTCAAAAAATTTGGGCTGTTCAAACATCCAAATATGCTGACGTTCAAATTCGGGATTGCGAACGATCACTTTCATTTGATACTCCAAACGGTTGTTGATAGTGTATTATAATATAGTCTAGTCTATTTGTCAATATCTTTTGGTTTAGGTTGACAATATTTCTAAATGGTGTTATTATATACGTATTGTTTTAGGAGCCTCTATGAATAGAATGTTTTGCTATCTTTGGTACGAAAAGAATAAACCAAACGAATCTAAGTTTGGTGAACGATGGGTCTTTGACGGACAAGATCCTGAAACAGAGATTTGGAAACGAATCAAGAGTTCAGTTGGCGTTCGTAAAGATCTTATCACTGACGGCACAATTAAATTAGAAACATATTGGGATGTTACTGAGTTAGCTAAAAAATCTAATCGGTACTACCAACGTAGTCGTATGGATGATTACATTCGTCCTCATATTGGTTTTAGAAAAGGCAGCACAGGTGAAATTCACGAACTGCCTGCTAGCGAAGTTAAACTCAAAGTAGATACTTATCTCAAGAAGTCAGACCAACCTTTACCTATTGTTGGTCTAACACGCAACCAAGCTTCTACCGCAGAAGAAATGATTGATCGTATTGAGCAAGGCGATAGGATATTTCTAGCAGAATTGTGTGCTCGCCTTGGCAAGACTATCTTCTCTGGAGTACTGATCAAAGAAACACAAACCAAACTGACTGTTGTTGTCAGTTATGTTCTTACCAGTTTTGCCAGCTTTGAAAAAGATCTTAGCGGCTTTGAACAGTTTAAAGATTATGTACTAATTGACACGTCTGATCCTGAATATCAAGAAGTAATCGATTCCGCCCTTGCACAAGACAAACAGGTTGTAGCCTTTCTTAGTATGTGTGCAGGTAGTCGCAGGCAAGAAAAGATAGATTATCTCTTCGGCAAGAATGCAGATAGACTGGTTGTTGTTGACGAAGCTGACTATGGTGTACATCATCAGAATCAGGTTGTTCCGTTGAAATCGGCACGAAAGCCAAATGATATTGTGTTGTTGATGACTGGTACAAACAGCGACAAGGCTGCTAGTATTTGGGAGCCAGATTACTTTCTTAGTGTCACTTATCCTGAACTAGTGATCGAAAAGAAACTAAAAAGCAAAGATACTACAACCAAGCTCAAGTACTTTGATGTAAATCCAAAACGACACGATTTAATTGTCGATATTGAATTGTATCAAATGGATTTAAAGTCTGCTGTGGATCTTACTATTAACCAAAATCCTAATTTAAATAGAGACGAACTAGCTAGCTGGTCAAAGTTTGCGGCTAAACCGATTAAAGCCAAGGGCCTTTGGACTAACATCCTTCAAGCAGTTTTTGAAGGGAAGCACGGATTAGACAATCTAAATATTGATCTTCAAACCAACGATGTGCCGGAACAGCGTGTGGCTATGATGTTTCTCCCTGGCAGCATTGGTATCAGTAATGGTGACCTTACTACTGTTAGTAATATGGCCAAAGATGCCCTTAAAGGATACAGTATCGTTACTGTATCTGGTGAGGAAATGGAAAATCGAACAGCCGAATCTAAAGTTAAAGAAGCAATTGAAAAGGCACAACGCAATAATCAAAACGTCTTAATTCTTAGCGCAGGTATGGCACAGCGTAGTTTTTCTGTAGGAGAAATTACAGAATTGTATTTGGCCTACGATTCCGGCGATGCAGGCGCGACTATTCAAAAGATTAGTAGAGCATTAACTCCTCATACTGAAAGTAAAATTGGCCGAATAGTTAGTTTGAGCTTTGATCCAAACAGAGATGACAAGTTTGATGACCTAACGTTAATTACAGCAGATAACTTTCAGAAACGACATGGCGTAGATATTAGACAAGCCCTTGCTGAAGTTCTAAAGACTGTTGATATTTTTCGATGTACCGACAATGGTTCTGTAAAGATTCTGCGTGATGAGTATTTGGAACAGCTTATTGAAAATGGTAGATTAAGTAGAGTTCTGGGCAAGACCAGCGACCTATCCAAATTAACAGCAGATGAAATCAAAGCCTTAGGACAAGGTGAAATTGATTATTATCGTGCAGCCAAAACAGCAGCCGCCCAAACTGGTAAAACTAGATCAGCATCTACCAAAGCCGCTGGCAACCCTGCTAAGAATAGTACCAATAAAGAATTAGCCGATGCTCGAAAGATGATTACCACTTTGGTTGAGAATCTCGATATCTTGACATATGGTTCAAATTCTGCTACAATACAAGAAGCACTAGTTAAGATCAGTGCAGACGAACAAAAGAAGTTTGAAGTAAGGAAACATTTTGGAATTGATTTTGAAATCATCCATGACTTGTTTGAGCGTAACATTATTAACACTAACATGGTCCGCCTTTTGGAAAAGGATAAAGGATGAGAGATCGATTAAAATTTGGCATGCAATTTATAACAGAAATGATAGTTAAAGAGATTCCTGAATATATGTTTACTGATCCAAATGTAACTGTCTGCGATCCTGCTATAGCCGGAGGCCAAATCATCAGTGCTGTTGAAAAACGCATGACCAAACTTGGAGTTAAAGACAAAGACATCAAACGTAGAGTCAAAGGATTTGAAGAAGATTCCATTGCTGTAGATTACGCTATAAATAAAAACAAATTAAAAGGGTCGTTTGAAGTATGTGCCCTTGATACTTTACCAACTATGGACGTTAATCTTGCCGTTGGCAATCCTCCTTATAACGATGGATCAGCTGGACGTAATCCTATCTATCATCTTTTCTTAGAAAAGTATGCAATCAATCCACCTGACTTTACATTCTTTGTTATTCAAGCTAACTGGTTCACACAACCTGATTACAAACTAGGTAAAAGTGTCAGAGCCAGTCTCAAGAAACTTGGCGTTTACAAAATTGTAATTAATCCTTACGATACATTTGAAACAGCCAAAGTAAAAACTTGCACAGTTTTTTGTCGTAAGGGATATGTTGGCTCAATTGAATTGATTGACAGCGACACAGGCTTTAAAAATACTATTACTAACTTTGATCAAACGATTCTATATACAGTGAATCCTGACGAGTTAGCTATCTTAACTACATTGAAACCAGTAAAGCCTTGGACCACTCACGGCGGAGGCAAAGGCGATACCAATACTTGGCGTATTATGACTTCATATCGTAAAGAGAATTTTGAAGTCACACCGTTGAATCCTTTAAAGGTTATGGAGCCAAATTATAAGAGTCAGACCGGCTATCGCGTGTTTGCCGAGTTCAAAACAAAAGAAGAAGCGGACCAAGCATTGGTTTGGTATAAGAGTTTTTGGCATAGCAAGTTGGTTACATGGATACTACAAAGAACTAGAACTAGTACAACTTTAGATAATCCACAGATCACTTGGATACCTAAGATTGCAATTGATCGAGAGTTTTCAGATAAAGATTTGTATGACACATTTAACCTAACCGATAAACAAATTGCTTTAATTGAAAGTTCGTTTAAATGAACATAGATCAAGTTATAGCTCACTGTCGAGATCGTGAATACATGAGCGGTGTTGATCGAGATAAAGCTAGGGTAAAGGCTACACAAGAGGTCTTTACTCCTACCAGTCTTGTACAAACAATATTAGACGAGTTACCTACAGAATATTTTACTGATCCTACTAAAACTGTAATTGATAATAGTTGCGGAGATGGACAGTTTTTAAGTGAAGTGTTAATTAGAAAAATGTCTAGCGGCATTGATTTCGCTACAGCATTATCTACTTTATATGGTGTAGACCTTATGGAAGATAATGTTAAGTTATGTAGAGAAAGATTACTCTGCGGAAGAGAAGATCTTAGACATATTGTAGAGCAAAATATTGTTTGTAAAAACGGACTGACTTACGATTATAAATTTGAACCGCCAGAGTCATTTGGTAACGGATTATTTACTGCATATTCATAAATACCCGGCGAGGTATTTATGAAAGTGTTAGTAACGGGCTCAGAAGGTTTCATAGGTAAGAATATGATGGCCTTCTTAAGTAAGCAGCCAGAATGGCAAGTAGACGGATATGACTATGATGCTCATAGCATGCCTGATGTTAAACCCTACGACTGGGTTATACACCTTGGTGCCATAGCTGACATGACTGAAACAGATGTAGACAAAGTTCTTAAACAAAACTACGAGTTCAGTCAAGAACTATTTTATCTTTGTCAGGATGCTGGCACACATTTACAGTACGCTAGTTCGAGTTCTGTTTACGGTAACACTAAGAACTTTTCAGAATACGCACAATGCTATCCTCAGACTCCCTACGCATGGAGCAAGTATCTATTTGATCGCTGGGTATTTCAACAAGAACCTACCATTATGGTACAAGGATTTCGTTACTTTAATGTCTACGGCAAATGGATGCACCTAAGAGGACGCAGGGCAAATGCTATACATAAATGGCGTGAACAGGCTCGAAAACACGGCTATATCGAAGTTTGGGAAAATGCAGAACACATTTATAGAGATTGGACTTGGGTTGGAGATATCTGCCAACTGCATTTAGACTTTATCAACACTGTCAAAGGTTCAGGTATTTGGAATGTTGGCGCCGGCCTGCCGCACTCTTTTCTAGACATTGCTGAGGCAATTGCAGAACAAGAAGGTGTTGAGATAAGAACAATACCCATGCCTGAGGATGAACGACCTAGATTTAGGCAAAAAACCTGTGCAGATCTAGCACATTTAAAAGAAACTGTAGGCAAACGTCGCTGGCTCAACGTATACGAATGGATTGACCTCGGAGCCTAACCTGCTAAATACGTTATCATGCGTATTAGCGAAATTATTACTGAACAAGAAGTTAGCGAAAAAGCTAGCAGAAAACTCTGTTTAAGCACTACACCCAATAGTGAATTAGGTGCTAGCAACCTAGCCAGCTGTAAAAGTCAAGGTCTACGTGCAAGAGAAGGCAACAAAAGCCATAAATTAGGTAAAGGTCCTGAAAGCCGCGTTAAGGTTGGCGGACACAAGCTTAAAGGTAAAAAGTATGGAGGCAAGTTGCCTGACTGGGGTACACGTAAATGAGATTTAACGAATTTAAACTAGTAGAACAAGCACAGGCTAAATTTTATACTATTGGTGATAGTCATGCTGAAGCGGTGGCTACAGCCGGCGGCCGTGATTGGGTTAACTTAGCTATTGGCGGTAGATCAAGCACTGACGCTGAAATGCTAGCTAATATTGCTCAAGTGCCTAGAGGCGCTGTAGTACTAGTCAGCCAAGGTGCTAATGATACTGCCAATGCTATGCGGGCATACATGGACAGTAAAGGTGCTAGACCTCTTAAAAAACCGCAAGAGATAGCTAGAAATGTTGCAGCCGTAGTAGACAAAGTACAAGCTCAAGGTGCTACTGTAATTTTTATGTTGTTTCCTAACGGACCCGGACGCGGTGCAGGTCTAGCAAAGTATTATGGAGGAGACTATCAAGAAGAAGTAAGATCTGCAATCAAAGCAGCAATTGGTAATGTCAAAGTAATTGACATTAATGGTAAACCGTTAACTGACGGTGTACATGCTACTATGGGCGTGTACAAAGATGTAGCTAATCAAGTTCGAGCACAGTCAGGTTCAGGGGTTCGATTAGGTAACACTAGCGGCAAGCCAGGTGCACCTACAACAAAAGACAAAGGTGCAAGTGCAAACTCTAACTTTGTTTTAAATGTTCCTGAAGGTCGAAGAGGCCCTGAAATTAGAGATATACAACAAGTCTTAATAAGACTAGGATATGAATTACCCAAACATGGCGCTGATGGAATACGAGGACCAGAAACAGTTAGAGCTGTAATGGCATTCCAAAAAGACAATGGTCTAGAACAAGACGGTGATCCAGGATTTGAAACTGTTAAAAAACTTAATAGTTTAATAGCAGCTAAACCCGAGCTGGTTGCAGGTTTACAACGTAGCACTAACAAAGATGTAAAAGCAACCCAACAACCAGCGTCACCTAAAGCTATGAAACCGTTGTCACAAGACAGCGCAACACAAGGCAAAGTTGGTGATGTTTTAAACTTTATTGCTAGATACGAATCAGGCGGTAACTATAATATTATTTTAGGTGGTAAGACTGCACCGTTGACAAGCATGACTATTGCTAAAGTATTTGATTTGCAACGAGATATGATTAACAGAGGAATGGAAAGTTCTGCTGTTGGTCGTTATCAGTATATTGGATCAACACTACGTGATCAAACAAAACAGATGGGTATTGATCCAGCTAAAACAAAATTTGATGAAAAAACACAAGATCGGTACGCTATCTATACTCTAAGAACGAGAGCAGATTTAGATGGTTGGTTAGGCGGTAGTGTACCAGACGAGGAATTTTTAAACAAAATGTCTAAGATCTGGGCAGCTATACCTAATACTAAAACCGGCGGTAGCTTTTACGCAGGCGTTGGATCAAATAAAGCAGGTATGAGTGTAAAGACTGCACTAAGTACATTACAAAATATTAAAACTGCATGAACTTGACAGGAAAGATTATAATTGCACCTCCTAGCATAAGAGGAACATTTTGGGCAAAGACTGTGATTTTTATCACAGAGAATCACGAACGCGGAAGTATGGGGCTTGTACTCAATAAACAATCTAAAATGCCCATCGACGAGTTTAGTCAGCAGGTTGGAATAAACGTAGGTTTAGATGGGCACTTACACATTGGCGGTCCTGTCAACATTAAAGCATTAACCTTGTTACATAGTGCAGAATGGGCATGTTCAAACACTATGAATATTAATAATGAATTTAGTATCAGCTCGAGTCAGGATCTATTGCTTAGATTATCTACAGGAGATAGACCTCAATGGTATCGAATGATGCTAGGCTTATGTGCATGGGCACCGGATCAATTAGAAAATGAAATAAAAGGTGAAGAACCTTATAGTCATAATACAAGTTGGCTAACAGCTACACCTAGTACCAATTTTGTATTTAATTTAGATAACTCAGAACAGTGGACGCAGGGAATTGAGCAATCTGGTATGGAATTTGTCAATTCTTTACTTGCATAAAACTGTCTTTGAGTGTATAATATTTTAATGTTTAATCAACTGAAGAACAAAAATGAGCGACACATTGCTACTCAACGCCGACGGCGCACCAGTCAGCTTTTTGCCGTTGTCAACCCTTAATTGGCAAGAAGCAATCAAATATATGGTCTTAGACAAGGCCAGTGTATTAGCTTGGCACGAAGATTGGATTGTTCATTCAGCTCGCTGGGAAACTCGTGTACCTAGTATCTTAATGCTACATGACTACATGAAGCCAAAAACTACAATTAGATTCAGCAAAGGTAATGTCTTCTTGAGAGACAATTATACCTGCGCCTATTGCGAAAAAATGTTGGCTAAGAAAGATTGTACACTTGACCATGTATTACCTAGTTCACATGGCGGTAAGACTACCTTTGAAAATACTGTTACTGCCTGCGGCACTTGTAATGCTAACAAAGGTAACAACAAAAAGATTCGTCCTAAGTTTAAGCCTTACAAGCCAGAATTCTACGAATTGGTTAACAAGCGTAAGCGTATGCCTTTTAATATTAGGCATAACGAATGGTTGGATTACCTAGGTGTCTGACCTTATTACGATTGATTGGAATCTAGGTAATAGTTGCAATTTACAATGTAGCTATTGTCACAAGGATTTATACAACGGAGAAAATCCGTTTCCTTTAATAGAAAGGTTTTGTCCTGCATTTGAGCATTTAATTGATCAGTGCAGGACTTTTTCACGGGTTAGGTTAGAGTTCTCAGGCGGCGAGCCTACACAAAGCGATGCCATACAACAAATTATTTTAGAAAACACTGATGATAGAATAAAGTTTAAATTAATTTCAAACGGTCAAGCATCACTTAACTGGTGGAATAATACTGCACATCATTTGTACGACTTAACATTAAGTTATCATTCTAATACAGATTTTAATCATTTTCTACAAGTAGTAAAACTTGTTAGACCTCATGTAAACCCAAAGATTTATATTCCTATAACACCAGAGAGTTGGGAATCTCAACGTTCAGCTTATGATCAACTTAAATCTCAAGGGTACAATGTATTGTTACAACTATTATATTCAAATTTTACTAGAGGTAACAACGAATATCTTAAATACTCTCAAGAGCAATGGGCTGAATACTATAAAGAAAATGGTGTAGATATATCTGTACCAAAACAAGTTGAAAGTACTATTGAATTTAAACGTGTTCATAATCTAAATAATTTTTATGGACACTTATGTTGGGCTGGTGTGGATCAGGTAGTCATTGATAATTTTGGTGATGTTTGGCGAGGTTGGTGTAAAAGTAACTATTGTTTAGGCAATGTGTTTGATAAAACAGTTATTTTAGATCAAAAGCCTAAACCTTGTCCTAGACAACAATGTAGAAACGGGTTTGATCTGCAAGCTCGTAAAAGTCAAGGAAGTTGGGGGATGGCATGAAAAATTTATTTTGGAAGATATTGGGATTTTTAAGTTTAGGCATGGCCTATATTGGTGTTATTACACCTGGACTACCTTATAGTCCGTTCGTAGTATTTGCAGCCTACTGCTTTGCAAAGTCAAGTCCAAGGATGCACGCCTGGATTATGAATCATAAAACGTTTGGTCCATTTATTACAAACTGGAATCAAAAGCGAGTATTTCCGCTAAAGCTAAAGTTTTTTATGTTGGCATCTATGAGTGTCAGTCTTAT
>JACCEC012733828.1_pt1 | contig 24377 bp, 26 predicted proteins | sample 7450121 | NCBI WGS metagenome assembly JACCEC01 (sample SAMN15323455, study PRJNA562643) | freshwater metagenome | isolation source: river surface water | place: USA:Blue River Watershed | collected 2017-08-18 | reverse complement strand
TAACGAGCCGCCGCATCCACTGCCGCAGAAATTGCTTCTGGCGTAATGTTTACCTTGTGGAAATCATTTAATCGTTCTGCAAGACCTGAAAGAATACGAATAGTAGTGTCTTGTGAAGGCTCATCAACACTGACCTTATAGAATCGGCGCATCAATGCACGATCCTTCTCAAAACTTTCGTAGAATTCTTCCCACGTTGTGCTTGCGATAACTTTCAATGTGCCTTTAGTGATAGCAGGCTTAATCATGTTAGCAAAGTCAGGACCACTATTGTTACTTGAACCCGCGCCCTTCATAGTGTGTGCTTCGTCAATGAATAGAATTGCCTTTTTCTTTGTATTCAATGCTTCAATGATTGCTTTAATCTTTTCTTCAAAGTCACCACGATACTTTGAGCCAGCAAGCAATGAACCCACTTCAAGTGAATAAAGCGTGTGACCTTTCAAAAACTCAGGAACGTCACCTTCTACAATCTTTAGGGCAAGACCTTCAGCAATCGCTGTCTTACCTACACCAGGATCACCCACCATCAATACATTTGACTTGAATCTTTTTGCTAAAACGTTAACAATTTCATCAATTTCAAATGCACGACCAATCAACGGTTCAACTTTGCCTTTATGTGCCAGTTCTGTTAGATTAGAGGTGTATTCTTCTAAAATCTCGTCTGCTTGAGTTTCAGTCAAGTTAGAGTACGATTCTTGATTCTTGTAATGTTTTTGCCAATATGGTACAAACTCATTCTTATTGATACCATACTTTAGAAGAAAGTAATGGGCATGACTGTTTGTTTCATGTGCAATACTTAGATACAAGTCAACTGTAGTAACTTGTTTTCTACCAGTAAACAAAACTTGAGTTACTGACCGATTCATCACTCGTTCTAAACTGTTTGTTTTTCTAGGATGAACCTCTTTACTTGTGTCAGTTACTTTGATAGCGTGTAAACTATCAACATATCCCGTGACCTCTTTGGTCATTGATTCAACGTCAATACCATAACCATGCAAACACTTTTTAAAAGGAGTATATGAAATTAAACTCAATAGCAAGTGTTCAATAGTGCAGTATTCATGGTTGCGCTCTTTTGCAAATCCAATTGCTTGCTCAATAATGGATTCAATTTCAGGTGAGTTAGTCAATTGTTAGTTTCCTTGTGATGGTTGACATTGTAGAATACTTTGAACTATTCTGTCATCTATTGTATCAGGCATTACTGGTATAATCAATAGCATTTGGTCACCATGATGCCCATTATACGGAACACCCGAACCAGAAATTCTCAACATTGTACCCGGTTTAGACTTAGCTGGTACAGTTACTTCAAGTTCTTTCCCATAAATTGTAGTAAACTTAACTGAGGTGCCCACAATTAAATCTAGTACTGATACCTCTAATTTAGTCAACAAGTCAAATCTATGACGTTCAAACTTTGGGTGAGGGTGAACTCTAAAGTCAACCATAAGCGTGGCATCTTTAATCAAATCTGTATACTTATATTGCTCACCATTTTCAACACCCAACGGGATATTGATTTTTACAGTTTGAAGTCCACTGTTGGGTGTTTGTAGTTGTAATACTTGTTCTCCACCTGTACATACCTGTTCCAAAGATAACCAAACTGTGGTACGGTATGTTGGTTGTCGATTATTCTGAAATCCTTGTCCGAAGAAAGGATGACCTCCTTGTCCGAAGACTGAACCGAAGAGGTCATTGACATTAAATCCATTGGTGTGAAACTCAAATCCGAATGGGCTGTTTCCACCGAAGTGGTGTTGATGTGGATTATCATATTGTGCTTTCTTTTCTGGGTTTGATAAAGTATCGTAGGCAGCTTGTACCTTCTGGAACATGGCTGTATCACCACCCTTGTCAGGGTGATGTACTGCCGCTAATTTCCTGTATGCTTTTTTGATTTCATCGGGTGAAGCATTGCGCTCCACCCCTAAAGTTTGATAATGGTCGGTCATAATATTGATTATAGCACTCTAATGTGCAGTTGTCAATATTTATTTTGCCGCGCCCTCAATCTTTTCTTTTGTTCTGCCGTATGCTGCGATACCTAGAACTGCACCCATTGCAATGTGGTACAAACCAGCGCCTTGCAATGTTAATGGTTGCCATTGACTTGTAACGTTACCGTGTGTCAATGCTTGTAACAATGACCATAATACTGGGAACACAACAAAGTCACAAGTACATGTCATCATGTACACCCAACCCATAACTGGACGCCATTTCTTATTAATCCAATCGGTTGCATCTTTATCTAATGCTACTGTAGATTCACCACCTTCGGACATTGCCCCGCCACCAGACTTCAATAATTCTGCTTGATTTTGTTGTGTCATTGCTGCTCCTTGAACAGACGAACCTGTTCCGAAATTGCCAGGTGCTGATGAGCCTGGTGTTGCTGCTCCAAAGCCTCCGCCTGACGATTGATTTCCAAAACCTCCTGCTGATGCTGTAGATCCGAAACCGCCTGTTGCTGTTGACGCTGGTGCGCCGAAAGAGTTGGTCGTTGTTGAGAATGCATTAGAGCCTCCGAATGTGCTACCCTGCGGGAATGCCGATACTGCTGGATCACTTGACAATGCTTCGTGATGGTCATCATCAGTTGCAATTGCGTTATCTTGTGGTCCTGATTTTCTTGGTAATAATGTTGCCATTTATAATCCTGCCTTTGCTATAAAATCTTTTAATAATGAATCTTGTACTTTGTTTGATTTGTGTGGTGCTAATCCAGCACGTTCACGCATTTCGTTCAATCCCTCATCGTCTTCTGATTCTTCGGGGAATCTTTCTCTGTATTCATGCGGGCTTAATGGAATCAATTCTTTCATTTTGTCTGCACTTAATGGATATTCCTGACCATCTATTTCCATTGTCCAGTCATCAACTGACAATCCAGTTAATGTTTCCATGTCTTCAATTAATTCAATGATTCTTTCTGGTACTTTGGTTCTACGGTCTAGCTCAATGAACACTACAAATTTACCAGTAGTAAGTTCACCGTCACTAACTTTACCGTCTAATACCCAATCGTAACCACGCTCAAACCAATCTACTAAATCTTCGCTTGCTGAATTGCTTTTCACAACCATAGAGGCTGTGACGATTTCATCATCACTGCCCATTTTAGCTTCATATTTGTCTAGTGTGATTTTAGGAATTACTTGACCCTGCAAGTCCATATGGTCTAGACCTTCTGTTAGAATCTTAGACATTACATTGGTCCTCCTTGTGGTTGACCCATTGGTGGCGGTGGTAAACCTCCACCTATGCTCATATCACCTTGGGCTGGTGCCTGACCTGAACTTTCATTTTCTCCGCCCTCAGTGCCCTCTTTATCTAAATCATCCTCATACGCATTATCTAACTCTTCCAAGTCGATAGTTTGGTCTGCTAAGTCAATAGAACCTTCACGTATATCGTTCATCAAGTCTTTGGGCATTTGGATGTATACTAACCATACTTCACGCTCTACTGTTTTAGGGTAATGTGTTCCTGGTTTATAATCATCCTGTGATTCGATTTTCACCGGGACTTTAATTGTTGTTTTCTTAAATTTAATTGTACAGCCTAAACGAATCAATCTCTTTCCACCACGTGGATCGGGCATTAATCTTTCTGGATACATGAATACACAAGAAACATTGTACTTTTTGACATCAGGTCCTCTAACGAGTTCACCCAAGTCCCAATTCTTGTATGCGTATAGGTCTGCTTCATCTAGGACTCGTTCAAAATCCAATAATGAGTTGATTGTGGCGTCACTAAAGTAAACACCTTTAATAGTATCGATGATGCTAGGATAATCGATATCTTTGAAAAATTCGTCTGAAGGATTGCTCATAGTTTAGTATTTATCATCTTGCTGATGATATTGAGCTTTATAAAAAGATTGGGGACAGCCTAATATTTATCAGGAATGTATGCACAAAAAGTACGCTATTATCAACACACTAAAGTAATTTAAATAAATTTGTGTTTTATGAGAACACGATACTCGACCAAGGAGAGCTTATTTTGAGTAAAAGAAAAACTGGCGCATTGCGTCAACAAGAGCAAGATACACGATACTCACACAGTAAAAAACATGACACACAGACTTACTACACAAAAGAATCAAAAACAATCAACTTCGACCAATCACGAGCAAAAGTAGATAGAAAACCTATTCAACTTGTGCCAAAGACGGTCAACCAAGAAAAATACATACTCGCCCTACTCAACGAAAGTACAGATATTGTAGTCGTTGGTGGACCAGCGGGTACAGGTAAAACTTACTTAGCTATGTTAGCTGCTATTAAAGCACTGAAAGCAGGTGAAGTAGACCGTATTATTCTAACACGCCCGGCAGTCGGTGTTGAAGATGAAAAGCATGGTTTCTTACCAGGTGACATTAATCAAAAAATGGAACCATGGACTAGACCATTATTAGATGTTTTAAGAGAGTATTATACAGCAAGTGAAATCGCCCACATGCTAGAAGAACAAATAGTGGAAATCGCACCCCTAGCATTCTGTCGAGGTCGTAACTTTAAGCACAGCTACATTATACTTGATGAAGCACAAAATGCAACTCCTGGTCAACTCAAAATGATTATGACTAGAATCGGAGTCGGTAGTAAGATTGTAATTACTGGCGACATTGAACAAGCCGATAGAAAAACAGCCGACAATGGGCTTCTAGACTTACAAAATCGATTGAGAAAGGGGGTGATTCCTGGATTGCAGTTATGCAACTTTGAACTGAAAGATGTTCAACGACACAGGATCATCGAACATGTCTTAAATCTATATCAATAAAAAAGGGGCTTTACGCCCCTTTTTATTCGTCTGTCCCAGCTTCTTGTTCTAAACGTTCAATAATACTTGGATACAATTCACGGTAATAAGTATCAATCTTTTCCCATGTTGTGGGCATTGCTTGCCCATCGATAACAGACTTGACTACTTTCTTGTCCTTGTAATCTAAGATTACGTTGCACATTTGAATATCAGTGTCTTTAGTTCGTTTTGAAACAGTAACCTGTTCGTCAATTTTTCCATCCGCTTTGCGGACATAAGTGATTAGTAAATATCTCATTGTGATAACTCAATTAAAGTAGCTGCCAAGTTGATTTCAGGGATACCAACTAGGCTTAAATTAGCTAAACCATTACGAATGATAATGATGTTAGCATCTTTCTTGTCTTGGGTATTACCCCATAAATCTAAATTAGTGTACATCCAGCGGTAAATGTCTTCAATTCTACTGGGGTGCAAACTCAGATATTGAAGTAGTTGCTGACGACCCTCAGTCACTTTACCGTTCTTAAATAGTTGTGTTGCATCAACTAGCATTTCATCTTCGTTGGAACCTTGACTTGTAGGTTGTAACAATTTACCTGTACTACTATTTACTTGAAGTTGATTCAAACACTTACGTAAGTCTGGGTAACTTGCACCCACATAAGTATCCAAAACATCTAAATCAAATTCAATATTTTCATTTACTAGAACTGTTGCGGCTCTTGCTGTAAATTCAGTTTTGTCTGGCTTAGCAATGTGAAACTTGTGGCAACGTGACTCACGCAATGCTGGGATAACACGATGCTCATAGTTACAAGTCAAGATAAAACGTGCTGTCATCGAGTATGCTTCCATGTCATTACGCAATGCAGCCTGACCCGCTGGACTTAGATAATCAGCTTCATCAAGTAAAACGATTTTGAACTTGCCAAAGGGCATTGTTTGAACAAAGCCAGTGATTTTATCACGAACCGTGTCTACTGAGTTTTCACGTGATGCATTGATTTCCAATACATCGTAATCGTCAACTCCTAGTTCCTTGATAAGAACTTTAGCAAGAGTAGTTTTACCTGTACCCGGTTCACCGCTCAATAGTAAGTGAGGAATCTCTCCTGCTTGAATCCAACCAGTAACCTGTTCACGTTGACGGTCGTCAACAAACACATAGTCTGATACTGAACTTGGTCTATATTTCTCAACCCAAAGATTATTTCTCATTATTTCTTTTCACCGAATAGTTGCAACAACGACAAGAACAAGTTAATAAAGTCCAAATACAAAGTTAATGCACCTGAGACTTCTGCAATAGTAGTATCACTTGATTCATATAATTCTTCGCGGATCTTTTGTGTATCATACGCAGTTAGACCCAAGAAGATAATGATAGCCAATGCTGAGATAACCATCTGCATAACTGTACTGCCAATAAAGATATTGATTATACTGGCAATAACAATTGCAATCAATCCAATGAACATGAATTGACCCATACTATCTAGGTTACGTTTAGTAAAATAACCATAAAAACTCATAGTACCGAACAACACACCTGCGCCCATAAACGCAGTAAAGATTGAACCCATTTGATAAATTGCAAAGATTGTTGCAAAACTCAATCCCATCAATCCGGCAAACGCTGATAGTAAAGCTACTGCCCCGGTTCTACCTATTCCTGAGTTAAGCATAACTGGAACTAACATAACAAATACTAACGGGGCAAAGATTACAACCCATTTCATTACACCGGTAAAGAAAAACTGCAACAATTCGGGCGTCATGCCAACATACATGCTAACTAACATACTAATACATACTGCCAAACCCATGTATCCGTAGACTCGCCCCATTGAACGATTAATATCTGCGGGAGTTTTGTAAGTAACTGCTGTGTCAAATAAAGTATCCATATTTTTATCCTTAACGTTTAAGTGCTTCTAAAGTCATAATTTTAGCAAGTTCTGAACCTAAGTCAAGTTCACTGGGTATCAGATGTAATGCTTGGTCATTCCTATCCGTTTTTTCATTATAGTAAGTGTATTCTACAATGTGTCCACCTGTTGCCGGGTAGATTCTAAAATTCATAGGACTTTGATTAAGATGAATTGATCCATCAGATGCGGTTGTTGCAGCCACAAGTTCTCTTGGACTCTTTCTTATTTTAGGAATAGCCAATCCAACATTGACTCCTCGATTAATGTAATCTCTGTCTGAGGAGAGTGATGATGTGTCAAGGTCGTTAATACCATCACGTAACCATTTAAATAACCATTTCATTGTTATGCCACAATCTTATCTGAAATTGTTTCGTCATCCATTGGTTCATCACTGACCAATAAAATGTCGTTCGGGTCTACTCTACGAATGGTTTTCTTACCTTCTTCATCTTCAATGTCGATACCACGAGTCCATCGACCGTGACTGACAAGAATCCAATCGTTCTCTTTAAGTTCTCCTGTATAATCAGGACCTAACGCATAAACTCTACACCAACGAGGTCTAATACCAGAACTTTTCATGTCGTCATTCATTAGAATGATACCACCGGTAGTAATACGTTCGGTGAACTTCATGTCTGTTACAACAATATGTTCACCGATTGGTTTGAATTTAGCTTTTTCTATCTTATGTGCTTCAAATGCTGATTTCATAGTAAGATTGTACTTGGCAAATTAAGTTAATGCAACTATTTTGGTTACTTCTTTTCAAAGTCTTGGTCTTCGTCTTCAAGAAGTTGTTCTTCGGGTGACAACTCTGTAACATTTACCTTATATGGGATATTGGGTGCTACTGGGGCAGCGGCATCCTCAAACTGAGGCATTGTACCAGATGTTTCTTTTACTGCATTCTTATATGAATCTTTAACACGCTTAGTATTATCACGGATAATTTTGTTATTGCTATCTAAGATATCACCTCGTGCGTTGACGTTCATGTTCCCAACAGCACGTACTTTTTCATTTTTTGATACAATAGAACCCATATCTACTGGTTTACCCATTGCTGAACGATATACTCCACTCATAATTTACTCCTTATTTCAAAAACTCATCTATCGATAAGTCATAGTGCAAGCTATTTATACGATGCACCCCAATCAGATACAATACATAACTTGCTACACTTGATCCTCTACCTACACCCCATACGATATTATATTTTCGCATAGTATCAACTAAGTATTTCAAATATCGCAATATCATAAACATATCACGTTCTTGGAACATCAATAGTTCTTCTCCTGCTCGTTGAAACTCTGCTTCGACTTTACATTGATCCAAAACAAATTTTGCGATGTCAAAATTTTTGTACTCTTCGGGCATGTACCAGAAGTTTTGTTTTTGAATATCAAAATTCTCCATTGAACCTGTGGGGGATTGATACAACTTGAATTCTGGTACATTAGTAATACCAAGATCCTTGTCAATTTTAATTTCTTTTTCTATTAGAGCCCAATGGATGATTCTCTCTGGGTCTTGTAGATATAAGTTACAGAGGTCGTTTTCGGACAAAACTTGTTGTCCATAGGAGTCATTACGCATAGTAAGATATTACATGACTATACTAGTAAAGTCAAGTATTATTTGTCCGTTTTTGATTCAAAGCTACCAAATACAATTTCAGCATTTGGTTTGGAATCTTTTTTGACTTTCTTTTCTTCCCAACCCAAGAAAACATCTGTCCAATCTATACCTGGTTTAATTAGTTTAACAATTTTCTTGTTTGGTCTGTTGCTAATTAAATCATTGATTTTAGTAGAGCATTCTTTCCACCAACCTGATGCTTCAAATGGACCCAAGAATTCATCATCGCTGATTAAGCAATTAACTCCATCACTCATTGATGAACCAATTGTGATATCAGATACTAATAATCTACCTTCAGCTACAGCATTTAGTTTACACAATAGCATGATACCCACAACTTGGTCAAACGGATCTTCTGGTAATGTGCATACTTTCAAGTCCGCATTGAGATATTTTTCAATCTGCGCGGTTTCGGTATCTCGTATTAATACTGAATCGGCTAATGTCTCCATCATGAAATATTTCATTCTTTCTAATGCAACATTTTGTTCTCTAATAGATTCAGTTTCTACCGTAAGAGTTAAATCAACTTCATATGTTCCCATATAGAAGCTACCTTCGTAATAAGCGCCGGCGTTAAAGTTAAGTTGGGTGTGAATTCTTGCACTCATTTTGCACCTTCTTGGATTTTAATTTGCGTTTGGGAATTTTGTTTCTTAAACACTTCATCTAGCTTTTGGGCAGCGGCTGATTGATAAGTATCTATCACCATGTGAAGCTGTGCAATCATAGCTGCATTTCGCATTCGTTGAGCAAATGCCATTTTGCCTTGTAAGTCAGAAATCTTTTGTTGAATTTCTTCTAAACTAAGTTTTAATATTTCATTAATATCTAAGAAGGGATGTTGCATCAACTATTTATTAGCTGATTACGTAGAGGGGAACTTTTCCCCAGATGGGTGTTTCACCATCATAATTACCCACACATAGATACATATATTGTCCATCAGAGCATACAGTACCTGGACCATCTCCGGGCAAACCAGTAGATGTTGGGGTACGTAATTCAAACGCACTTGCTTTTTGGTTTCTATTTACTGGGGTAATTTCAAGTGTTGTTCCACAATCCATAGTAGCAACATTATAAACTACTAATGATACTCCTACAGGGATACCAACTTGGTTACTAAACACACCCGGTGTCAAGTACTGAGAGCCATAGTTCTCTAAACGTTGAACACTTGCAGTAGGTCCACTCACTAAGCTACCAGTATTAGTATCGTGTGTTGACGGTGGGAAAGTAATTACTGCATTTGGGTTAGTAACTGTTAATCTTAATTGAATTTTAGATTGTATAATTTTGTTACCAGTAGTAGCTGGCCAGTTGTCAAAGTAAATTGACACATCACCTGTTACTACACCGTATTGTACATCACCTTTTTGCACATCGACCACAACTACACCTGTAAGTGAGGCACCTAAATCGTATGTACTACTACGGAACATCTTAGTTTCAACGTTGCTGATGATACCGCCAGCCATATCATTATTCAATGTAGTATTGTTTAATGCACTCTTAACTAAGACTTTACCTTGCAAGTCGTTTAATTCGGTTTTAGCAACATCTAAGTTTGTCTTAATACTTGAGAAGTTATCTCTAAAACCCTGTGTTGAGTTATTTACCCCGGGTACTGGGTAATTGATGTTCATGCCGTTTGTGTTAATATCGCTCATAGTTTTATTCCGTCATTTATTTATTGTGTGTTCTTGGGTAGTATTGATTTCTCTGGGAAAACTACTACCAAGTCATTAGTATCCAATGGGTTAGGTGTGGGGTACGCACTCGGTAATTCTGTCCATGTAGGTATAGTCAGATAAGGGTTCCAATTAAATGTAGCACTCTTGTCAATGAAATATCTATCTACCGTGAAATCAATATCATTTAAATTTAGACCAAATGTATCAATCATATTTTGCTTGATAGTCTCACCTTGTCCTGGATTCGCATAACAAACTACCCAAGCTGGCTTATACCCAATAATAGTACCATCATCTTGTTGACTTGTCATCCATTTTGGAAGTACGTTGTTATCTAGTGTCTGACCCAATTCTTCTGCCATTCTAGTTCGCATTGTATGCAAACTTGCAGGGTGTAGCATTCTAATAGAACCAGGTGTTAAACTAGTGTGATACTTGTTTCCAAAACTATCACTAGTAAAAATTTCACTAGCACCTGTATCGTATGGTCCCAAGTTTCTAGAAATTTCTCTAGGCCAATATAAATCTTTGTCTACTTTTGCAATAGAACTATTCTCGTCAATAATTTCACAATAGACCACTTCATATATTGTATTACCTAAACTATCTTTTGCTTTAGCGGTTTTAACTGCACCGAGTACTAACTGAATGTTGAAGTGATTTTTAGTCATGCCGGACAGATAAGTTTCTAAGCTAGATGCTTGCTGACCAAAAATATGAACGAATGATACGTTTGATGACTTACCGAAATAAGGATCTCTTGCTCGATACAACAATTCTGTAGGGAACACAGCATCGTTATTCAAAAATTCATAGATTGACTTACGTTGTGTGATACTAGGAACAGCTTTGATGTACACATTCTCAATTGGCTTATCAAAGTATTGTTCGATGATTAAGGTGAATGTTCTCTTTGATGCTAACAACGCATACTCAGTGTTAAATGCTTCGATTTCAAAATCAAACTTAGTCTTTGTACCAACAGAAAGAATTTCTTCCGTTGGTTGAAAGGCAGCACGACCTACGATTAGACCATTATCTAATAGTTCTAAGTTAGGAGGCAATGAACCACTAGTTATTCTGTATTTCAATGCTAATGCCGAAGTTGCTTGTATGTTCAAGTCACTTATACTACCATTAAGAATAGTTCCCAAGTTACTATCAGTTACCCATACTATATCTTGCGCTACATCTTTCTTTACAATTAACTTGTATTCTACGAATTCCCCGACGATGGCTGGTTTAGCAGCCTTTGCCACTCTTACGTTGAACTCGAACTTACTTATACCTTGAAATTGTAATGTAGGTATCCCAGTAATCCATCCTGTTTTAGTATCACCTACTAAACCTAATGGCAAGTTATTGTATTCATAAACAAAATCGTTATCGTCAAAATCTTTACCGATAACCTTGTAACTCATATATGAACCACTATCTACGAGAATCGTATTCTCACCATCAAGTACATAGTATTCATAGAAAGGATCAGCAGGATTAATCGGTAAACTCAACGGGCGATTATTTAATATTACAGGTAATCTAGTATTCTTCGGATGAGTTAAATTATGATTTCTTACTGTAATAGAATACGTTTGAAAGTTTACGCCCAATGAACTGTTGATTGCTAGTGTGAACGTGTATGTCTTGTTGACTGGAATACCATCATTATTTGGAATCTTTGGATAACCATGAATCACACCAGTGGCAGAAACTTGCAAACCTGGGGGCATTGTTCCGGTAGAATTACTAATGAAGATTTCATCATTCAATGGGTTAGTGTACAGTAATTGATAATCAACCCACTTACTATCTAAGATGTTTAATATTTCTCCCCTTGGTGTGACAAAATGCGGGGTAGAAATACCAGCGATAGTTATTGAAAACGTTCTGTCTCTAAAATCACCCACTTCATCCGTTACTCTAACAGTGAATCTATATTCAGTTTCAACTGCGACTGTTTCCGGTATACCAGAAATCAACCCAGAAGGTGAAAGTGAAAATGCATTCAATGAGCTGGCAGGCAACGACCCACTTTGCACAGTAAATGTAAGATTTGTGCTTGGGAATATAGGTGTTGCAACTAACTGTATTGCTAAGTTAGCATTTGCAGGATAAGTACCTAAATTACCTGCGTTCGTGCCCCATTCTGGTTGAGCCATAATTATCCTTGAATGATTCTCAATGCTAATTCGTAATGATGTTTTCTATCTTCTAAACCAATTGTACCACCGTTGATTCGTTTTGTTAGCATCACAAAATCATCTTTATCACAGTACTGATTTAAGTTGTTGTTATCCCAAAACCAACCAGCAGAACTAACTGCACCTTGTGGTGTCTCCATATATGCAACTGTTTCTTCAATTGAAATACCCAAGTCTTCTGCAAACTTAGTATAGTTATTGCGACCAGTCAATTGAATAAGTCCACGGCCGCAGAAACGATACCCATCACCTGATGACTCGTCGCCATTACCCATACGATTAGCGTAAACACGATTAGCAATTTTTTCAGGTTGTCTTTCATACTGTTTTGCTAAGTCCTCTGTTGGGAAATATTTCTTAAAGGTACCCATTAAACCTTTAGCACTATAATTTAGATTCTCCTTAACAAAGTTGAATCCACCAGACTCGTGTGCAGTTTGTGCTAAAAATGCAGCAAGTCTTTTTGGGTGCTCATACATTTCATAGTATTGAGCTACATCATGTAGAGGCTCTACATATTGTTCTAACACTGAAGATTTTGTTTTGGGGCAAAGTGCCTGTAATAATTGTAGCGTAATCATTTATACTCCTTATGCGTAAACGCCTGACATTGAATACCATTGTGTTGCAGATATAGATACAAACATTAATCTTGCATCTGGTCCCAATGTGTATGGATTGTTAGTTCCTAATCCATCTATTTGTCCACCAGTTGATGGATATACCTTGATGTTGGCTGCTGTTAGATTTAACACAATCATTTGCATACCGCCAAATGCAGGCAGTGAAACACCATCTGCTGAGTTAGCAGTCGCTGATGTTACGGGGTTAATATCTTTTGATAGAGCAGTCGAAGAACCTTGATTGGTACCTGCAGCAGTAATTCCACCAGCAACACTTCTTAACAAATAACCACTAACTGTAGTTTTAACACCACCGTGCGTAACGTTACCAGTTACATCCAGTGCTGTTAAAGTACCAAGACTTGTGATGTTTGGTTGTGATGTTGCTGTTACGGTACCTGCATTAGTTGCTGCCGCTACTGTTCCAGTGACGTTAGCACCTGCAACACTGTTTGCAGTCGAGGCAAAACTTACTGCACCAGTAACGTTTGCGCCAGTGATACTAGTCAATGCAGAACCATTACCAAAGTGATTAGCAGTAATATTAGCTGCTGTTACGTTACCGGTAACACTTAATATACCACCGATGTTAGCGTTACCTGTTGCAACCATATGGGTAGTACCTAAGTTACCCATATTTGCATTACCTGATACACCCAATACACCTGCAATATTTGCGTTGCCGGCTGCGACCATGTGCATAGTACCAACGTTACCTACGTTAGCATTACCTGAAACAACCATTATACCTGCAATGTTAGCATTACCAGCAGCTTCAAGGTGTGTAGTACCTAAGTTACCTGTATTGGCATTACCAGCAACGGACATTGCACCATCAGCAGTCACATCACCTGATGCTACTACGTGTCTTACACCAACGTTACCGATGTTAGCGTTACCTGTGACGTTTAATACGCCACCTGTAGTGATGTTGCCACTTGTTATATTACCGGTAGCTACAACGTGTAGAGTGCCTAAGTTGCCTGTGTTTGCGTTACCTGCAACACCTAATGTGCCAGCAAACGTGCCACCACCACTAGCAACAATATGTCGTGTACCCAAGTTACCTGTGTTTGCATTACCAGTAACAGTCAATAATCCGTTAGTTGCTAAGTTAGCACCTATTAAATTGCCAGTTGCAACTAAGTTTGTACCTTCGATGTTACCTGTAGCGATAACATGATGTGTTCCTAAGTTACCTAAGTTACCATTTCCAGCAACATTTATAATACCAGAAATTGTTGCATCTCCAGCTGCTGCCAAGTGGGTAGTACCCAAGTTACCTGTGTTTGCATTACCTAAAACAGACATACCACCGCTAGCAGACACATCACCTGTTGCAGTAACATGATGTGTGCCCAAGTTACCTGTGTTTGCATTACCGGTAACTACAATCTTACCTGCAATGTTAGCATTACCTGCGGCTTCAAAGTGAGTAGTACCAACGTTACCCACGTTAGCATTACCTGAAACTGTCATGACGCCTGTTACTGATGTACTTCCCACAGACATATTACCAGAGATGCTTGCATTACCTGAAGCAAACATGTTCAACGTACCAACGTTACCTACGTTAGCATTACCTAGAACAGTCATTCCACCACTAGCAGAAACATCACCGCTAGCAGTGATATGTTGTGTACCCAAGTTACCCGTGTTTGCATTACCAGTAACTGACAATCTACCTTGTGTTGCTAAGTTTGCACCAACTAAGTTACCAGTTGCAACTAGGTTAGAACCTGTGATGTTGCCACTTGCAACAATAGTAGAGGTGCCGATGTTACCAATGTTTGCATTACCAGTAATGTTTGCACTTCCTGAGATACTTGCGTTACCACTAGCAACAATAGATGCAGTTCCAATATTACCAATGTTTGCATTACCAGTAATGTTTGCACTGCCAGAGATACTTGCATTACCACTTGCAACGATAGATGCTGTACCAATGTTACCGATGTTTGCATTGCCAGTAATGTTTGCACTACCTGCAATGTTAGCACTACCACTTGCAATAATGTTTCTTGTACCAACGTTGCCGATGTTAGCGTTACCGGTAATGTTTGCACCACCTGCAATGTTAGCATTACCACTAGCAACGATAGAAGAAGTACCGATGTTGCCAATATTTGCGTTCGCTAATACAGTTAAAATACCACTGATGTTTGCAGAACCACTAGTGATTAAGTTTCCTGTACCAATATTACCTACGTTAGCATTACCTGTTACAGACAAGAAGCCAGGGGTAATCAAGTTTGCGCCTTGTAAATTGCCAGTTGCTATTAAATTAGAACCTTGTACGTCACCGGACGCAACAATGTTTGTTGTACCTAAGTTACCTGTATTAGCGTTACCACCTACATACAATACACCGCTAGTACCAATGTTACCTAAGTTTGCATTACCCTGAACTGTTAACAACCCAGGAGAGATAATGTTACCCGCGTCAATATTACCTGTTGCAATAACGTTTAATGTACCCAAGTTACCAGTGTTAGCATTACCTGATACAGCAAGTATACCCTGTGAAACCAAGTTTGCGCCTTGAACGTTACCAGAGATAGAAAGAATATTACTTGCTTTACTGAATGTAAAGCCTGGCAATGCACAAGCAACACCACCGTCATTGAAAAGAATTTGAGTATCGTCCCCTGGAGGAGCGATATTACCTGCAACCAAGTTACCTGAAATGTTACCAGCGACAAACTCTTGAAGTACTGTCATTGTTTGTACTTGCAAAGATCCTTGAACTTGCAATGAAGTTAGTGTACCTACACTAGTAATGTTTGGTTGATTAGAACTAGTAACTTGAGTTGCTGTTAGTGCCGGACCCATGAAGTTACCGTAATAGTAGTTAGCATCAACACGATTACCTAGTTGGGCATTTCCTGAATTAACGTTTGCTCCAGTAGAAATGTTACCAGTAGCGTTAACTGCACCAGTCATGTTCAACTGAGTACCAGTGAATACTAAGTTAGGACTTGAACCAATATTACCTTGGTTGTTAAACAGAATTTGTGTGTTTGAGCCAGGACTTGAATATGTTACTGAAGAAATAGTAGTAGCTACAACGTTACCATTAAAGAACGGACCAGTTATGTTACCCAAGCTAGTTAAACTAACAAGCGAACCGATACTAGTAATGTTTGGCTGACTTGATGCCGAAGCAGTTAATCTACCGGTCAAGTTTGTTGCTGTAACGTTGCTTAGTGTAATGCTGTCTTTCAATGCAACTTGCAATTTAGTAGCACTTGATCCGATAGTCGTTTCGCTACCGTACGAGTTACCGATACCAACTTGCATGTTATTACCAGCTTGAACATCAAGACTAGCAATATTAGCAGAAATAGTTACGTTACCGGTCGCTCTATTGACGGACATACCTGCGCCTGCAATAATACTCACAACACCCGTAGATAGTGTTACACCGTATAATTCTGTGAAGTTGTTTTGTACTCTACCAAACGCCGCACGAATTGAGTCTGCATCGGAATCGTTGGGGAAAGCACCAAAGTTAATATTTTGTTGAGCCATTTCTAAGTCACCTTATTATGTATTTATCGTTGTATAAAATACGGGCACCCAAAAAAATAGCTCACCTAAGTGAGCTATTTAAAGTACGGTTTTCTTATTAAATACCGCTTAATTTTTTCCAGTCATTGATTTCAGCACGTACTGGGTTACCTACTGTTTGACTTTGTTTTTGTCTATTCAAATCATTGCCCATGCTTAATAAAGCCTTTAACTTCATTAGTTCTTGTTGAGCAGGATCAGATGAATTAGCAAATGATTCTTCTACTTGTTCTTCTTCATGGTCACATTCACATGAAGATTCTGACATACCACATTCCATGCAATCATCTTCACCTTCACGAACTTTTTCCATGTCGCCGTCGCCGTCTAAGTCAGCTTCTTCTTTGCCCTGAGCACGTGCTTTAGCTAAGTTACCTGTGAACTTGTTACCTTCATCAACTTCATCTTCTTCGGATTCGTCACCTGATTCTTCTTCATTGCCGTCAGCTGGTTGTAAAGTAGTTTCATCACTACCTTCTTCATCTTCGTAATCATCTGAACCTTCATCGTCAGTAGATACTGCGACAACTTCAGCTTCACCGTCACCTGATAGACCAGCCATTTTCTTTAGCATAGACAACATATCACCGTCATCACCGACTACATCTGGACTTGGTTGAGGTTCAGTACCTGTGCCGTCAAAATCTTCTTCACCTTGACTAGCTACACCGTAGCCTACTTCAGGAGTAGATGGTTCTGCACCAAAACCACCGATACCAGCAGAACGCAATACTTGCATTAGTTGGTCTGCATCGTTTTCAGTTGCACTTACTGTAACTGAATTAGGTGAACCTTGTTGACCAGTACTTGAAGATACTGTTAAACCTTCACTTAATAAACTTTGTAGCTGTTTGTCCCAGCTTTCTAATTGGATGTCTTTCATATCTGTACCTTCTGAAAATGGAGTTTTCTTCTTCAAGCTATCAATAAAATTGAATGCTCTGTCTGTTGCCGCGTTAATAGGATCAACACTCCATGGTGTTGGTTCAGGAACTGGGCGATTAATCTTTGTTGGAGTACCCTTTGGTACTGCCATTGGGCTACCTGGCTTTGTGAAATCACTTGTTGGCTCTTTCAATGCATGTTGCGTGAAATCTCTTATAGTGTTCTCATCAACTACATGGTCATGCACATCTTGGTCAAAGCGTTGTGTTACCCATTCATATGGATCACCTGTACGACCTTTTGCAGTACCGTATGGCATTGAACCTGCATCAAAATAGTAATCAAACAATGCTTCATATAAATCATGGTCTAGTTCATTGCCATTGATAAAGTTCTTTACTTCATGTTTGTATCTACTAATGATGTGTTGTAATGTTTCTGGACTTTCAGCTAAAGAAATAGACTCGTCTACTTTCTTTTTCTTCAAATCATTCTTGCCTTTACCATCTTCTGCATAATCAGGGATGCCGTTTTTATTTGCATCTGGCTTTTTCTTACCTTCAGCCATACGAGTTTGTTGATTACGTTGTGCTTGCTGTTCTTTTCTGTTAGTGTACCAATCACCAGCCTTCTTAACTGCGCCGCCGATTGCACCACCTAAAGCTGCACCGCCGGCTGCTGCCATTGTGCCTGCCATTGGATGTGAGGCTAATTGATTTAACGTATCAATATCAATAAACTCATCTAGTTCTTCTTCTTTGCTAGATTGACGTTGTTCTAATTCTTTGGCGTACTGTTTGACTTTCTCACGGAAGTCTTTATCCCAATCGCCTTTAGGTTCACTCTTTACTGGCTTACGAGCATCATATTGACCCATATCAACTTCTTCTGCCATTTCTTCGTCAGGGTTTAATTGCATTTCACCCTTACCGATAGCAGATTTGATAGTTGCTGCCAATGTTGGGTTGTTAACTGTACCCAGTGTCTTGTTACCTTGCTGGATAACTTGAGTTTGTGTTTGTGATGCTGGTTTGATTTCGATTTGGTCTCCACCTGTTTCTTCTAACTCTTGATATTCAATTCCCAACTCAGCGGCTTTAGCTTTCAAGTCATCTTGAATTGCTCTCATAACTTTCAAGTTAGCTCTCAATCCTGAACCAAAACTTGAATTATCATGTTGATGCTTCATAATAGTACCACTCATTCTTTGAGCATACTTTTGAGCAACTTTAAATTGTTCTGGAGTTTGAACTGACTTAATAACTTTAGCTAGTTTGCCTAAGTTACCTGCAACATAGTCGTGGTCAACACCACCGAATAAACCTTCCATAACGGCTTCAGCTTGTTTAGTATCTTCAACACTTTCCATGTATTCTTTTAATGAATGCTTTTTAGAAGTTGTACCAACAGCTTTGCTTGGCTTCTTACCGCCTAATACATTTGACAATGCACTTGTGTCAAACTTTTCACCTGCATCGCCTACATCCTTCTTAGGACGACCGCGACCTTTCTTAGGCTCTTCTTTTTTAGCTTGTGCGCCTTTATCGACTTTACCGACTTTATGACCATATTGGTCACGTACATCTTCTTTGCCGTACTTGTTACCGTATTCACCCTTGTGAACTACATCACCTTCGGTGATAGTGTCGAATGACTGTAATAGGCTTTTGAAATCCATATTATATCCTTATTTTCTTTTATCTAATTTATCTTCGATACGGCCAAGCTGTTTTGCAATCTCGGCAATTTTATCGTTCATTGCTTCTTGACGTACACTATTGATTGTTAGTTTATTGTCAACTTCTTTAATCTTAGAATCCATAGTTAAGTATCCGCCACCGCCGATACCACATGCACTAATTACAATCCAAGATAATTGTTTTGCGGTAAAGTCAACCATTTTATTTTCTAGCTCCAGTAGCAGGTAACTCTGGTCGCTTGATGTTACTCATTGGACTCTTAGTTTGGATACCTTCTTTTGATTTGTTAGGTTGTGTGGCAGTTTTCTGTCCTGCATATGGAATATCAATACTTGGTTCTTTAGGAATAACTTTATCTAAGTATTGATTTGCGTAATCTTTGCTTGCTTGTTTACCATCATCTTCTAGTTCAGGTTGTAGCAATAGAGCCTCATCTCTTTCGTTCGCATATCTGTCATTGTCAGCATTTAAACTGTCATCAAATTCAGTAGTAGTTACACGAACCATGCTAATTTGTTTACCTAACATTTGTGCAACTTGCTGAATCATTGGTTCAGTAGCTGGGTATTTAAATTCTGCTTTGATGATTGTAACAGATTCGTTTTCTAAACCCTCAAACCCAACCACATTCTTTTGAATAGGTGTTGTCTTTGGTTCTTCAACTTTGACAGGATCAAATTTACTTAGATTGTGTTTGAACAAATCTAAGAAATTTTTATCGCAGTCACCTGCAATCTTGATTGTGTATTTGTAAGTGCGAACACTTTCCATTAGATAATGACGTAGGCTCTTCATTTTAATAATTCCTAATATAGTATTTATTCTTTAGTCAGATTTTTTGTTCGCTAAAATCTGCTTCAATAATTCGTTTCTATCTACTAAACTACCCTCACCTAACGGGGTGTTTTCGATTTCTTCTGTCTTGGACTGGTTCTTTTGATCCAGACTTGCTTTCTTCAACTGAAGGTCTAACATCTTCAATTTCTTGTTAATCTTCGCTGTTTTAGCTGTGATAGCATGACCTAGCATTGAACTAGCACTATTGAATATCTCACTAGCAAAACGACTATCTACTTGCATACCTAGATCCATCAAATCCTTATAGCTATCTGTGGCTAGTTGAGCTAACTCATCCATTTCACCGTCGCTGGCTTCTAGTCCACGTACTTGTGGTAATGCGTTTTCGATTTTATCTAAGGTATTATACGCTTCTTCTGTTATTTCTTGAACTTGTTGTTGCTCGATTACATCTTCATTCTGATGGTCTTCGGTTACTGGAAGTTCAAAAAGTTCACTAAGTTTTTTTGTCATACTATTATCCAATAATAGTATATTTATTACTTGCGTTTTCCGTTGTAGAAAAGGTCATCTTCGGTGATGACCCTGAAGGTGATGCCTGATTGTTTACAAAAAGCCATTGCGGCTGCCCATTTAGCATGATTGACTGCTACTACTGCTCTGTCACGTGCTGATGCTACTCTGCTTTCAATTAGACTTTGTTTCTTGGGCTTGATTTCAACCATTTCAGCTATTTGCTGACCGTACTTGTTTTGGTACACTATTAAAAAATCAGGAACATAATTAGTGTTTTTACCAGTCAATGGATTTCTATATGGGATTCTTAACGGTTCACTAGCCCACTGAATAACGCTGTCGTTGTTATCACAAAACTGCATGAACGTAAATTCCCACCCTGAACGATATTTAGGCGTAGTCTTACCTACATACTTTTGTGGGTTTTTAATAGTATAGAAACCTTGCGCCCACTTAGCCATTATAAGACCACGTTACGTTGAACTGTTTGATTAGGAGTAGGATTAACACCTATACCATATAAACTTGTTTTTGTTTTTAGATTATTAAGATAATAAGCCATGATAGCAGTGACTTCCATCTTACTAGTTGAGCTTTTTATTTGCTTGTATATTTCGATAGGTTGAGTATCAGATAGGTTAGCTATTCTAAAAACCATTACAGTGAAGTTATCTGCAACCTCTGCACTATTTGATATATCAAAGAAATATGAACGAATAATGTCATATTCGCTGGCATTCACTACAACATCAAAATTGTAGAACTTATCATATACTCGAACTGAGTTATCTGAATTTACACCATCGATGATTGCCATTGTTATTCCTTAAAGTGGAAACTTATATGAACCGCGGGTATTTGGTGTTTGATTGGCAGCGTTTTGTGCGGCAGTTCTTGCTTCACTTGCAGCTATCTTACCTAAGTCTTTGCCTTTGAACTGGTTCGCTGTTCTGCCGACACCCGCAATAGCTCCAGCAAAGTTACCACTAGCCAAGTCATCTAAGATACCACCTGCACTATCCACTAAGCCACCTTGCCCCATGATAGAAGCATTTGAGCCTGGTCTACTGATAGGACTCATTGTAGTATCGTAGTGTTCTGAGCCACCAAATTCTTTAACGATTTGACCTGGGTTTTTACCACTCAGTGCGCCTTCGTAATACTTAACAGTTTCATAACTAATTGTCATTTGATTTTCCATGACAGCATTACCTTGTGAGTAATCATATGTGTCGTGGTTAAATGAATCTACTATTGGATTCATTAATTTATATAATGCAAAATTATGTTGGTTGAACCCAAAAATGCTGATAGAACTGAAGAACGGGGCTTTACTCGGACTATCAAAATCATAACCATTAACTAGATTACCACCACTATTCTCGCCCACATAACCCCAGTCATCATTACCTGATATGGAATTAGAATATAAGTTTCTGTCTAGTATTGAAGCACTTATACCTGGCTTAGGTGCACCACCTGGTTCAAACGGATCAACGTGAGTCGCATCTTTGTAATAATATGTATAGTAGTTATACCAAAGTTTGCGAATCAAGTTGTTATTGTCATCATGGAACGTAATGTTGATAGGATCGTATCTTAGTTTAGTTTGAACTACTCTTTTGCGATTGTACTGATTCATTACGTGAGTATCGAACGTATATTTTGGTAGTTGAACTGTTTTCACCGCTAAACCAAAATTACTATCAGTTGGAAAATTCGCAAATGATCCAATGTTTGTTTTGTTTATATCAAAGTAAACATGGAACAGGAATTTAAATTTAGGACTGTAGGCGTACCCATCAGTCCTAAAGGTTTTACTTGCGTGTTGAAAATCACGCAAGTAATCATTACCGAAGAACGCGGCACCCGCGTTCTTCGCTTCATCGCTAAACCATCCCATGCTCTACCTATTAACGACCGATACCGGAAACTGCTGTGCCGCCGAATGCACGACCAACACTTGTACCAACACCAGATGCCAATGGGCTCTGAACTGCGTTGTCAAAACGAACTGTCAATGAAATTGTAGCAGCTTCGTTTGTTCCGTAGTTCATTGTATTGTAGTTTGCTGTCTGAATGAAGCAACCATACAATTCCCATGTTTCTAAAACGTTAGGTGTCAATGTACCGTTACCGCCATCAAGTACTTCGTAATTGATTTGGAACTTATAGTCTTGACCAGTTGCCGCAGATGCTTGTTCTACGAAATCCATTTGCTTCTGTAATTGTTCACCAACTAACTTAGAAACATTACCAGCAGCGTCATCACGCAAGTTAATCTGAGTAGTTTGCCACTCATGCTTACCTGCTAGATATACTTTACTGTTGTAAATGTCTAATGGAATTTCAGTGAAAGAAACTTGCGGACGAGTAATATCAACAACCATTTTAGTTAATTCTTGTGTTACACCGCTGTTACCGAAGTTTAAGAACAATGCTCTAAAACGGAACTGTAATTTAGGCATCAACATACCTTGCGAACTAGGTGTGTTGTCTGATCCTACAGTCATATTGAACAGTGATTGTGAGGCTATTGCCATTTTGTATTCTCCTATTAATAGTATTTATCTCAAAAAAGCCCCCGTCTCCAGGGGCTTAATTATATTACGCTGATAGCGACCCTGTGTTCATAACACGAACTGGGATGTAGATAAATTCTGCTGCCTTAACTGGCTCGATAGCAATATCTATCCATAACTCATTTCTGTCGATACGAGCAGGTGTGTTGTTACTTGTGTCACAAACAACCAAGTAGTCATATAGACCACGTTTAGAAACTAAGTCAATAAACAATGATTGGACTACACCAGTCAACTGAGCACGAGTTAAGTTATCGTTTGGTTCGAATACGAACGGACGAGCCGCAACTTGTAGACGCTCACGGATGTAGCAGATTAGACGAGCAACGTTGATACGATCCAACGCTGATTGACTATCAAAGCTAGACTTGTTACCATAGTTCAACAAACCAACGCCTGTAAAGAACGCTAGTGGGTTGATTTGGTTTGCATACAATACATCACGAATTGACATACGGTTCTTAATAACTTGGAACTCACCTGTTGCACTATCAATATAACCAATGTTTGTAGCATTGTCGATAGTACCACGGCGTGTACCTGCAGCCGCTAACCAAGGATAAGCAACCTGGTCGTTACGCAAGAATGTACGCAACATCATGTGTGATGCTGGAACAACAATCTCAGAACCAGTCAAGTCTGTTGTAACACCACTTGGATAGAAGATACCCAAATATGTGTCACGTGTAACTAAACCATCTTCACCTGTGCTTGTTGCACTGTTTGCATTGTTTGCCCATGCAACTAAACCAGTAGCATCATCTGCTAAACGCAACGGTGTGTCACCAACGATGAATGCTGTGTTGTTACGGTCGTTGTTCAATGTAATCATGTCAGGTTGTAACTCTGGATAACCAGGAGTTGCAATCAAGTTGAAGAATGTATCTTCTTCACGAATCTGCATGTTAGTTGATACTGTTTCACGCAATGCTTGTACAACAAGATTACGTTGTGCTTTACGACCCATATATGCTGCACCGTTTGACTTCAATCCAGATTCAGAAACCCAAGCATATGACTGTGATGGCAATACTTGACCTGCAAAATCGATAGCATTGAAGTAGTTAGTTACAAACTTCTTAACGTTATAACCTGAACGGCGTGTGTTAAACAACAACATACCTTGTGGGTAAGCACTTGCTAACGGAGCATCTAAATCTAAGTAATTAGAAATTAGCAAATCAGTGATTGATGGCATTGCATCGTTTACTGGATCAACTGAACCACTTGTTCCCCAACGTGCATCAGCAAATACGATGCCGCTTGCGCTTGTTTGGTCTGTGTTATCAATCAATACCCACTGATCCACACCTTCAACTTGTTCCCAACGACTAATCTTTGGATAGTTTTCCAAGTCGCTTGTGTCTAACCACAAATCACCGTAAGCAAGTGAAGTACCATCAGTCTGTGCTGTTGGGCTTGTT
>JACCEC010962766.1_pt1 | contig 24384 bp, 26 predicted proteins | sample 7450121 | NCBI WGS metagenome assembly JACCEC01 (sample SAMN15323455, study PRJNA562643) | freshwater metagenome | isolation source: river surface water | place: USA:Blue River Watershed | collected 2017-08-18 | reverse complement strand
GCTGACCGGTGGTGGCGCGCTGCTGCGCGATCTCGACCGTCTGCTGATGGAAGAGACGGGCCTGCCGGTGCTGGTGGCCGAGGATCCGCTGACCTGCGTGGTGCGCGGCCCCGGCATGGCACTCGAGCGCATGGACAAGCTCGGTTCCCTTTTCTCCTACGAGTAAATGTTCGCCGGCCGCCCGCTTCCCGCTCGCCGCCGGCCTCACTGTCTCCGTTCCTCCGCCGCCCGCCCGCTGTCGACGGGCGGTGCCGGCCTGACAGCATGCGGGCCGAACACCTGCGGTTCTGCTGTTATCGCCATCAATTGGTTTAAAGTTTCACGCTGATGGAATACACCCCACCGCCACTCTTCAAGCAAGGCGCCTCGGCCCGCGCCAAGATGCTGATCTTCGCGCTGATCGCGCTGGGACTGCTGATGGCGGACTCGCACCTCAAGGCGCTGGCGGTCGTCCGGCAGGCGGTCGGCGTGGCGCTTTATCCGTTGCAGGTCGTCGCCATGCTGCCGCGCGATGCGTTTTTCGCGACCACCGATTATTTCAGCTCGCTCTCTACCCTGAAGGTGGAAAACGCTCGCATGAAGGAGCAGCAGGTGCTCAATGCGCAGCAGCTTCAGCAGAGTCAGATACTGCTGGCAGAGAACGCGCACCTGCGCAAGCTGCTCGCGGCCTCCGAGCGGCTGACCCTGAAATCGGTGATGAGCGAGATCCTCTATGACGCGCGCGATCCGTTTTCGCGCAAGGTCATCATCGACCGCGGCTCCAGCCATGGCATTCTGGCAGGGCAGCCCGTGATCGATGATCTTGGCGTCGTAGGTCAGGTGACCCGGGTGTTCCCATTCACTTCCGAAGTCACGCTGCTGACCGACAAGGACCATGCGATCCCGGTGCAGGTGTTGCGCAGCGGCGTGCGCAGCGTGGCTTACGGTCGCGGACAATCGAACGTGCTTGAGCTGCGCTTCATGGCGTCGAATGCCGATATCCAGAAAGGCGACGTGCTGCTGACTTCGGGCATCGATGGCGTGTATCCGTCGGGACTGGCCGTGGCGACGGTCGTCTCTGTCGACACCAAGACCTCGGATGCGTTCGCGCGCATTCTCTGTCAGCCCAGCGCCGGCGTGTCGCGCCATCGTCAGCTGCTGGTGTTGCTGGCTGACGCAAAAGACTTGCCGTCACCGCCGCCGCCGGAGACCAACGCCCAGACGGAGCCACGCAAGCGCCGCAAAGACCCGGAGACACCATGATCGATCGCGACCACATCCTGCTGCCGGTCAATCCCGCGTTCATCGCCTTCAGCCTGGTAGCGGCCTTCTTCCTCAATCTCTTCCCCTGGGGAGGCTGGGGCTGGGTGCCGGATTTCGTAGCGATGACCCTGGTCTTCTGGAGCATTTACCAGCCGCGCAAAGTGGGGATAGGCATCGCATTCCTGATGGGCCTGGTAATGGACGTGCACAGCGCCTCGCTGCTGGGCGAGAATGCGCTGGCCTATACGCTGCTCTCCTATTTCGCCATCACCATACACCGTCGCGTGCTCTGGTTCCGACCCACGGTGCAGGCGCTTCACGTGCTGCCCTTGCTGGTGGTGATGCAGGTCGTGCAGATGCTGATCCAGCTGGCCGTCACGGGCAAGCTGCCCGGCTGGCTGTATTTCGCGCAGAGTATCGTCGCTACCCTGATCTGGCCTGTCGTCTGCTGGCTGCTGCTCGCGCCCCAGCGGCGCGCAGTGGATCGCGATGAGACGCGCCCGATCTGATGTGAACGTGCGCTGTGCATGAAACGCTGAAGCCCTCTCACGGCAAGCAATGACAGAGATTAAAGATACCGAACGCGAACTACAGCTGTTCAGGATGCGGCTGTCCGTCGCAGGCCTCGTGGTGTTCATCTGCTTCGGTCTGCTGATGCTGCGCTTCCTGTGGCTGCAGGCCATCCGCCATAGCGAGTATTTCGAGCGCGCGGAGAGCAACCGTATCTCCATTGTTCCTGCGGTGCCCAATCGAGGCCTGATCATAGACCGCAACGGCGTGGTCCTCGCGCGCAACTGCTCTGCGTATACGCTGGAAATCACACCCGCGAAAATCGACCGTAACCTGGACACGGTTATCGATCAGCTGTCGCAGCTGGTAGATATTCAGCCCAAGGATCGCAAGCGCTTCCGTCGCCTGATGGAGGAATCCAAGACCTTCGAGAGCCTGCCGATCCGCACACGACTGACAGACGAAGAAGTCGCGAGATTTGCGGCACAGCGTTACCGTTTCCCCGGTGTTGATATTCAGGCGCGTCTGTTCCGCCAGTATCCGCTGGGCCAGACCGCATCGCACATGATCGGCTACATCGGCCGGGTGAATAAAGCCGAGGCCGAGCGTCTTGAAGCGAGCGAGGATGGCGCGAACTACCGCGGCACCGAATACATCGGCAAGGAAGGTCTGGAAAAAAGCTACGAGAAAGAGCTGCACGGCATTACCGGCTATGACGAAATCGAAGTGTCTGCCGGCGGCCGCGCCGTGCGCAATCTGTCTCGTACTGCGCCCACGGCAGGCAATAACCTGATCTTGTCGGTCGATATCGAGCTGCAAAAAATCGTCGAGAACGCGTTTGGCGATCGCCGAGGCGCGCTGGTCGCCATCGAGCCCGAGACCGGCGACATTCTCGCCTATGTGTCGATGCCGACCTTCGATCCTAATCTGTTCGTCGAGGGCATCGATGCAAAAAGCTGGGAAGAGCTGAACACCTCGCTCGACAAGCCTTTGCTCAACCGGCCGCTGATCGGCAGCTACCCGCCCGGTTCGACCTTCAAGCCCTATATGGCGCTGGCGTCGCTGGAGCTGGGCAAGCGCACACCGGAGCAGGCGATCTCCGACCCCGGCTACTTCTGGTTCGGCAATAACAAGTTCCGTGACGATAAAGAAGGCGGGCACGGCCGGGTGGACATGTACAAATCGATTGTCCAGAGCTGTAATACCTATTACTACAATCTGGCCAACGATCTCGGCATCGATGCGATACATGATTTCATGAAGCCCTTCGGCTTTGGCCAGCTGACCGGTATCGACCTTGAGAATGAGCGCCGCGGCGTATTGCCCTCGGTCGAGTGGAAGCGCAATACCTACAAGCGCCCTGAACAGCAAAAATGGTATGCCGGCGAAACCATTTCGGTCGGTATCGGACAGGGCTACAACTCGTTCACGCCGCTGCAGCTGGCGCATGCGGTCGCCAACCTCTCCAATAACGGCGTGGTGATGAAGCCCCACCTCGTCAAGATGGTCGAGAATGGCACCAACAAGGCGCGCAAGCTGACCGTACCCAAAGAGAGTTACCGGATACCGCTGAAGCAGGACAACATCGATTTCGTCAAACAGGCGATGATCGGGGTCACCAAAGAAGGTACGTCTGCCCGCTCGTTTGCCAATGCGCCGTATGTCTCCGGCGGCAAGACCGGCACGGCACAGGCCGCGGCGATGAGCAAGAGCGTGAAGTACGACGCCAGCAAGATTGCCGAGCGCTTGCGCGACCACTCGCTGTATATCGCGTTCGCTCCCGCGGACAAACCCAAGATCGCGCTCGCGGTGATCGTCGAGAACGCCGGTTTCGGTGCGGCCGCTGCGGCGCCCATCGCCCGTATGGCGATCGATTACTACCTGCTGGGCAAGCGGCCTGACGAACCCGCGAAACCGGCCAAGCCCGCCTCGACCGAGGCGACGGCATCCGCCGCTGGCGCAGTCGCAGCTTCAGCCGCCCCGGCAGCGGCCACCAAACCGCCGACAGCGGTCGCGCCCGCGGCAGCGACTGCGAATCCTGCCAAACCAGCGGCGGCCGCGGCGCCAGCGACACCTGCGGCACCGGCCGCTCCGGCGCCGCAAAAGCCGAGCCCCGCTCCGGCTGCACCGGCAGCAGTGGTTCCTGCGGTGCCGGCAGCACCCGGTGCCAGCAAGCCATCCAACAGCGCGCCCGCCGGCACCGCGAATAAGCCGCCGGCCACTCCGGCATCGTCCAATGTATCGACAGGGAGCGCACAATGATCGCAGGCGCACAGGCAGGTCGCTATCCGGTGCTGGAGACAGTGCGCCGGCGCTTCTTTATCTTCGACCGCTCGCTGACCATCATTCTCGGACTGATCCTGCTGCTGGGCTGTCTGGCGGTGTCGTCGGCAGCGATGGATTTTCCCGGACGTTTTGAGGGTCACCTGCGCAATATCGCTGTGGGTATTGTCGTGATGTGGGTCGCCGCGATGATCCCGCCGCAAAAGCTGATGCGCTTTGCCGTGCCCATCTATGTGCTCGGGCTCGCGCTGCTGGTCGGCGTCGCACTGTTCGGCCTGATCAAGAACGGTGCGCGCCGCTGGCTGAACATCGGCGTGATCATTCAGCCTTCCGAAATCATGAAGCTCGCGCTCCCGCTGATGCTGGCCTGGTATTTCCAGAAGCGCGAGGGCATGATCCGCTGGCGCGACTTCCTTACCGCAGCGATCTTGCTGGCGCTGCCGGTCGGACTGATCCTCCGCCAGCCTGATCTGGGCACCGCGATGCTGGTGACTTCCTCCGGCTTTTTCGTGATCTTCCTCGCAGGTCTGTCATGGCGCCTGATCATCGGGCTGGGCATCGCCGGGCTGGCGAGCCTGCCTTTGCTGTGGACCTTGCTGCATGACTATCAGCGGCATCGGGTGATGACGCTGATTGATCCGACTTCCGATCCTCTGGGCAAGGGTTTTCACATCATCCAGTCGACCATTGCGATCGGCTCAGGCGGGCTGATTGGCAAGGGATGGCTGAACGGCACCCAGTCACATCTGGAGTTCATTCCCGAGCGAACGACGGACTTCATTTTTGCCGTGTTCTCGGAAGAGTTCGGCCTGCTGGGCAATGGGGTGCTGCTGGTGCTGTATCTGCTGCTGATAGGGCGCGGTCTGATCATCGCAGCGAATGCGCCGACGCTGTTCTCGCGCCTGCTCGCCGGCGCGCTGACGCTGTCGATCTTCACCTATGCCTTCGTCAACATGGGCATGGTGAGCGGCATTCTGCCCGTGGTCGGCGTGCCGCTGCCTTTTATCAGCTATGGCGGCACCGCCTTCGTGACGCTGAGCCTAGGTGTCGGCACGCTGATGAGCATACAGCGCCACCGCAAGCTGGTGCAGACCTGACGCACGGGCGCTGCGATGAAGCTGCTGCAGCGTTCATCTCCTGCATCGGATTGCGCAAGCATCATCGCGCACCTCGCCCTGCCGGTCGCTGCGCTGTGTCTGCTCGCTTTGTCTGCCTGCACGACCGTTGATTTGTCTGTACCTGAAGCGCCGCGCCGTCCGTCGCCGTCAGCAGTTCCTTCGTCACCGTCGTCTGCCGTTGTCACGCCATCTTCCGCGCCAGCTTCCGTGCCACCGGCGACGAGCGACGCCAAAAAGCCCGGTGGTTATTATCTGGACGACGGCCCGGCGGAGAAGATCCCCGAAGGCTTGCTTGATCTGCCCGATGCCGAACCGAAGATCGAGCCTTATGCACGAGGTCCTGCCCGGCCCTACACCGTATTTGAAAAGACCTATGTGCCCATTACGGATGAGCGTCCTTTCGTGCAGCGCGGACGCGGCAGCTGGTATGGAAAGAAATTTCATGGTCAGCGCACGGCGTCTGGCGAGATCTATGACATGTTCAGGATGACCGCTGCGCATCCCACGCTGCCGATTCCCTCGTATGCGCGAGTGACCAACCTCAGGAATGGCAAACAGGTGATTGTGCGAATCAATGATCGCGGACCGTTTCATTCCGAGCGCATCATTGATCTGTCGTATACCGCAGCGCTGAAGCTGGGCTATGTGCAGAGCGGCAGCGCAGAGCTTGAAGTCGAGCGTTTGCTGCCCGAGGAAATCGTGCGCCTGCAGACTGAGAAACGGCGACGCGATTCACTGGCCCGGGCACCGTCAGCGCCGGCTGACGATCCGATCGCCCGCTTGTCTGCGGGCAGCTCGCCGCCCGTGACCGCCGAGAGCAGCGGCATCTTCCTGCAGTTCGGCGCTTACTCTCAGGTGCAGAACGCGGAGGCCATGCGCGAGCGCTTGCTGTCCGGCTGGCCCGCGGATCTGCCGGCGCCAAGCGTCGTGCAGAGTGGCGGCCTGTACCGCTTGCATAGCGGTCCGTTCGCCTCGCGCGAACAGGCGGCAGCGGCGGCGCAGCAGCTCAAGGCGGTATCGCGCATCAGCACGACGATCGTGCAGCGCTGATGCCGGCTAACTTGCTTCGTCCGGAGGGCGCATGTCCAGCGCCAGCGCGTAGAGCGCGTTTTTTTTCATGCCCGTGATTTTTGCGGCGAGCGCCGCGGCCTGACTGACCGGCAGCTCTTCGAGCAGCACCGCAAGCACGCGTTGCGCATCCGTCAGCTGCTTGTCGCTTGCCGTGTGCTGTCCTTCGACCAGCAGCACGAATTCGCCGCGCTGATGGTTCGGGTCGGCAGTGAGCCAGTCAGGCGCATCGCCCAGACGACAACGATGCACCTGCTCGTACAGCTTCGACAGCTCGCGAGCGATCACGATCCGGCGCTCCGGCCCGAAGACTTTCAACAGCGCTTGCACGGACTCGGCGACCCGATGCGGCGCTTCATAAAACACCAGGCTCGCGGGGGATTCTGTCAGATCGGCGAGCAATTGCTCGCGCTGCGCGGACTTCGACGGCAGGAAGCCGATGAAATGAAACTGATGGGTGTCGAGGCCGCTGACAGACAGTGCCGCAACAGCCGCTGACGGACCGGCCACCGGTATGACCCGGAACCCGGCGTCCAGCACCGCATCGACAATGCGCATGCCGGGATCGGATACCGCCGGCGTGCCCGCATCCGATACCAGCGCTATACGTTCTCCGGCGCGCAAGCGCTCAATGATTTTTTGCGCAGTCTCGCGCTCATTATGCTGATGGGCAGAAAACAGCGGTTTGGACAAGCCCAGCCGCGACAATAGTTGCCCGGTGTTGCGCGTATCTTCACAGCCGATCGCATCCGCGGCAGCAAGCACTCGGACAGCACGCAAAGTGATATCGGCGACATTCCCTATCGGCGTGGCCACTACATACAATGCCTGCGCCGGAAAACTTTGCCGGTCCAGTTCATCCCAGAGCGAGGCGAGGCTGGCGGGTGAATAGGTCGGGACGGGTGAATTCATCAGGCGGGCGTCGAATCATGGGCAGGTGCGCGGCAAGCCGTCTGCCTGCCGTTCGCCCATTGTACAAAACTGTCTGCAGGGGGCCGCGATGACGACGGCGAAGGGAAGGCAGGCGGAGGACCGTGCACTCGCGTATCTGCAGCGGCAGGGCCTGCATCTGATCGCGCGCAATTATCGTTGTCGTCTCGGCGAGATCGATCTGGTGATGCGGGACGCGGGCTTGCTGGTATTTGTCGAAGTCCGCCAGCGCTCGTGTGCGCGCTATGGCGGCGCGGCGGCCAGCGTGAGTTCTGTAAAGCAACAACGGCTATGGCGAACAGCTGAGCATTATTTGCTGCGCTTTATCCATCCGCCGCCTTGCCGGTTCGATCTGGTGGCGATCGACGGTGATTCGCTGAACTGGATCCGCCATATCATTTTCGGCCAGGCCAACAGGTAAGCCAATGTAAACGCAGCCCGCGCCGATCCGGTTGCAGCATTTATAATCGGCGGCATGAACAAACAACGCATCATCAGTCATTTCAATGAGAGTGCCGAGCTGAAGATACAGGCGGCCTCCGAACTGGCCGGGCCGATCGCGCACGCTGTCGAGCTGATGTTCACGGCACTGTCAAACGGCAACCGTATTCTCGCGTGCGGCAATGGCGGCTCTGCGGCGGATTGCCAGCATTTTGCTGCCGAGCTGGTCGGTCGCTTCGAGCGGGAGCGCCTGCCGCTGCCGGCGATGGCCCTGTCGACCGACTCTTCCATCCTGACCGCGGTCGGCAATGATTATGGATTCGGCGATATTTTTGCCAAGCAGGTACAGGCCTATGGTCAGGCGGGCGATGTGCTGCTGGCAATTACAACGTCGGGCAGTTCAGCGAATGTGATCGCCGCGATCGAGGCAGCGCTGGAGCGCGAGATGCGCGTGGTCGCACTCACCGGTCGCGGCGGCGGCAGCATACCGCGCTTGCTGACCGATGCGGACGTGCATATCTGCGTGCCGCACGAGCGTACCGCACGCATACAGGAAGTTCATTTACTGATTGTTCATTGTCTTTGCGATGGCATCGACGTCGCACTTTTTGGAGGAGATCCCGAATGAAAGCAGTCGCAAGATCACTGGGCGTTCTGAATGCCGCGCGGCGTCCGCTGCTGGCTGCAATGCTGGCCGTGTCTGCAGCAGTCAGTCTGCAAGCTTGTTTGCCGGTGATGGTGGGCGGCACGGTGCTGGGCACGCTGGCGGCCACCGACCGCCGCACCCTTGGCGCGCAGACCGACGATGCCGCCATCGTGCTCAAGGGTGACGGTCGCGCGCGCAAGATCACCGGAGAATTGGGCAGGGTCGCCGTCACCAGCTTCAATCACCGCGTGCTGCTGACCGGCGAGGTCAAGGATGAAAAAATGAAGGCCGAGGTCGAGCAGCAGATCGTGACCATCGATGGCGTGAAGTCGGTCGAAAACGATCTGGTGGTCGCGCCGGTATCCAGCATCGGGGCTCGCTCGAATGATGCGCTGATCACTGGCAAGGTGAAGGCCGCAATCATCGATACCAAGGATCTGTATGTGAATGCGTTCAAGATCCACACGGATCGCGGTGTGGTGTATCTGATGGGTCGCGTCACGCAGCGCGAGGGCAAGCTGGCCGCCGAAGTGGCACGCAACGCTGCGAACAAGATCAGAAAGGTCGTCAAGCTGTTCGAATACATCAGCGAGGATGAGCTGAAGGATCTCACGACCCAGCCTGCCACGGACCAGCAGAAGGATGCGCCACGCTGATCCTTTCATTTGCTGCCGGCGGCTATCGCCGGCGGCGTCGCTGACGGGTAGTCATTCATACGCCTGCGTGCAGCCGGAAACCTGAATCCGGCAGTGCTGCTGCCCTATAATAGGGCTTTCTGCTTGGCATTTTTCAGGAATACATTATGTCCCGCCATTTCCCCCGCCGTTTCGCCGGCCTCACCATCATCCAGACCATGAGCTTGCTGGCGGTTCTGGGTCTGGTCTTGTTTGCTGCCCTGTCGCTGTTCAAGAAAGAAGCTGCGCCTGCAGTCAGCTTCAAGACGATCAACGGCGAGCAAATCGCTATGGAGTCCTTGCGCGGCAAGGTCGTGATGGTGAATTTCTGGGCCACCAGCTGCACGACATGCATCGCCGAAATGCCTGAGATGGTGGCAACTTATAACAAGTATGCTGACAAGGGCTTCGAATTCATCGCTGTGGCGATGAGCTATGATCCGCCGAACTATGTGCTGAACTACTCTGAGACGAGGCAGCTGCCGTTCAAGGTGGCGCTTGACACGGATGGCAGCGCAGCGAAGTCTTTTGGTGACGTGAAGCTGACGCCGACAACCTTCGTGATCGGCAAGGATGGCAGCATACTGAAACGCTATGTCGGCATTCCGGAGTTTGTTTCCATGCACCAGCTGATCGAAAAGGCCTTGTCGGCCTGACTTCCTGCCCGGTCAGCGCGAAAGCTCACTCGCTGCAGTGAGCTTTTTTATTTCAGCCCTGCCTGATGCGCCTGCTGGTCCGCATGGTAAGAGCTGCGCACCATCGCGCCGACGGCTGCATGCACGAAGCCCATCTCAGCAGCTTTTTCTTCAAACATCCTGAAGGTGTCCGGGTGCACATAGCGGCGCACGGGCAGATGATCGCCAGTGGGCATCAGATATTGGCCGATGGTCAGCATATCGACATCGTGTGCGCGCAGATCACGCATGACCTCGAGAATTTCTTCATCGGTCTCGCCCAGCCCGACCATCAGTCCTGACTTGGTCGGCGTGTCTGGGTGCAGTTCTTTGAATCGCTTCAGCAGACTTAATGAATACGCATAATCCGATCCCGGGCGGGCTTCCTTGTACAGACGCGGAACGGTTTCAAGATTGTGGTTCATCACATCCGGTGGCGCGGCCTTGAGTATCTCCAGTGCGCGATCCATGCGGCCACGGAAATCGGGCGTCAGGATTTCTATTCGCGTGGAGGGCGACAGCGCGCGCACGCGCTGTATGCAGTCAACAAAATGCCCGGCGCCGCCATCGCGCAGGTCATCGCGATCGACCGAGGTGATCACCACATACGAAAGCTTCAGCGCGGCGATGGTTCGCGCGAGATTTTCTGGTTCATTCGGATCGAGCGGATCCGGCCGTCCGTGGCCGACATCGCAGAACGGGCAGCGGCGCGTGCACTTGTCGCCCATGATCATGAAGGTGGCCGTGCCTTTGCCGAAGCACTCGCCGATATTCGGGCAGGAAGCTTCTTCGCACACCGTCACCAGATTGTTCGAGCGAAGAATGTCCTTGATCTCGTAAAAGCGGGTGGTCGGCGATGCGGCTTTGACGCGTATCCAGTCCGGCTTGGGTAGTTTTTCTGCAGGAACGATCTTGATCGGAATGCGCGCTGTTTTGCCCGCACCTTTCTGCTTTTCGTTCGGGTTGTAAGCGGAGGCAGTCGTGTTATCGGAAGCCATGGTCAGGTGCTCAGTTGTTTTAGCAGTCGGGATGCCAGCGCGGCTTGCACATCTGCCAGCGATGCGGCGATTCCCAGCGTCTTCATGTCGATCGTCGCCAGACCGGGATAGCCGCAGGGATTGATCTGCGAAAAAGGTTCAAGGTCCATCGCGACATTCAGCGATACCCCGTGGTAAGTGCATCCGCTGGCGCGTATCTTCAGCCCCAGCGCAGCGATTTTTGCGCCCTTGTACTTGCCATCGGCGACATAAATCCCCGGTGCGCCCGGCTTGCGTTCACCCCGAAGATTATACGCTTCGAGGGTGTCGATCACGGCCTGCTCTATTCGGGTGACGAAGTCGCGGGGAAGCAGCTTGCGGCTTTCGCGGCGCAGGTCGAACAGCAGATAAATGACCACCTGCCCCGGGCCGTGATAAGTCACTTCGCCGCCCCGGTCCGTCTGTACCACAGGTATCTCGCGCGCATCGAGCAGATGAGCGCGATCAGCTCCCAGCCCCAGCGTGAACACCGGCGGATGCTCGACGATCCACAGCTCATCGGTGGTGCGTGCATCGCGCGCATCAGTGAAGGCGCGCATCGCAGCGAAGGTGGTTTCGTAGTCCTCGGTGCCGCGCTGCCGGATCAGCGTGTCGCTCATGCAGAGGCTGGCCAGCTTTACAGCACGACCTTGACCATCGGATGCGATGACAGCGCGCGATACAGATTATCGAGCTGCTCGCGGCTGGTCGCGCGTACGGTCACGGTCAGTGACAGGTAGTTGCCCCGGGTCGAAGGGCGCATCTCCACTTTGCCTGCGTGGAAATCGGGATCGTGCAGGGTGACGACCTCGACCATGGTCTCGGCAAAACGCTCCTGCATTGCGCCCATGATCTTGATCGGAAAATCGCACGGGTAGTCGATCAGGCTTTTCTCAGGATTCGGCGTCATGGTCCATTCCTTGTTGTCGGATCCGAAGCTAAGTGTCTGTTTGAAAATCTGCCACGCGGCCTGATTTCGGCCCTGCGATGCGCGACATACCTCACGTACGACGCTCCTTGCAGGCCGCTCGCGATAATTTTCAAACAGACACTCAGAAAGATACGCCTTTCATCACCATCAGGCGCATGGAATCAAAAGCGCGGCCAAAGATCGTCGCCTGATTGATCTGCTCCAGCGCCTGCAAGGGAATCTCGCTGACGACTTTGCCATCGGCCATCATTTTCAGTGTGCCGACCCGGCTGTATTGGGGAATCGGCGCCACCAGCGGATCCGTTCGTTCGACCACGGGTTTGAGTCGGGCGCTGTAGCCGCGCGGCAGGCTCACATAGACATCATGATTGAAACCCAGTTTCACATCGCCCTGCGAGCCTTTCCAGACCGATGAGGTGAGCACGGTCTGCCCTTTCGCGTAGATTTTGAATGATTCAAAATTCATGAAGCCCCAGTTCAGCAGCTTCTGGCTTTCCTGTGCGCGCACCGCATCGGATTCCGTGCCCAGCACGACCGAGATCAGCCGGCGCTCATTGCTGCCATTCGGGCGGCGCGCCGACGCAATCAGGCAATAGCCGGCAGCCTGCGTGTGCCCGGTCTTCATGCCGTCCACGGTCGGATCCAGCCACAGCAGACGATTGCGGTTCGGCTGGGTGATGCGGTTGTAGGTGAAGCTTTTGGTCGAGTAGATCTTGTAAAACTCAGGAAAATCGGTAATCAGCCGTAAGGCTAGCACCGACAGGTCACGCGCGGTCGAATAATTGTTCGGATCAGGCAGGCCGTGAGGATTGGCAAAGCGCGTGTTCTTCAGTCCCATGCGCTGCGCCTCGCGGTTCATCAGATCGGCAAATGCGGGCACGGTGCCGGCGACCGCCTCGGCCAGCGTGACGGCGGCATCATTGCCGGACTGGACGATCAGTCCGTACAGCAAATCATTCACGCGCACGGCGGTGTTCGGCTCGATGAACATTTTCGAGCTGTCGCCATCGACCTTCCACGCGTTCACCGACACATTGATGGTCTGATTCAGGTCGAGCTTCTTGTCGCGCACGGCCGAAAACGCCAGATAGGCGGTCATGATCTTGGTCAGCGATGCCGGCTCGATGCGCTGATCCGGATCCTGAGACGCAAGCACCTGATTGCTGGTCGCATCCAGCAGCAGCCAGGAGCGCGCTGCAATCGTCGGGGCGGGCAGGGTCTGGGCAGCGGCCGTGCCCATCATCAGACAGGCAGCGCAAGCCGCGAGGAATTTTTTCATTCGTGAAGTGCGGAACAGAAACAGCAGGACAGTGTGCCGATTATAGCCGCTGGCAATGATCAGCGTGACCACAGATCAAGCACCCATTGCTTGATGTGATGAAGCTTTCGATGGAAGAAATGATCAGCGCCGGGAATCACCACTACCGGCAGGTCTTGCGGTCTGGCCCAGTCCAGCACATCGGAGAGCGGTATGGTGTCATCGTGCTCGCCATGAATCAGCAGCGTGTTTGCCGGCACTTCCGGCAGCGCCCACTTGCCGGCGGCGCAACCCACCAGCACCAGCCGCTCGGCGGGCTGGCCCTGCTGCTCAAGGCGCTTTTGCAGCTGCGACTGCACGAACGTGCCGAAGGAAAAACCTGACAGCGCCACCGGCAAGCCAGGGTATTGCCCGATCATGTGCGCGTGCAGCTGTGCCATGTCGTCTGTCTCGCCGCGCCCCTCGTCATGCGTGCCGCCGGATTCACCGACACCGCGAAAATTCATTCTCACGCTGGCATAGCCCAGGGCGATGAACGCGCGCGCCAGCGTCTGCACCACCTTGTTGTCCATCGTGCCACCGTACAGCGGGTGCGGATGAGCGATCAGCGCGATGCCGCGCGGCGCGCCCTCTGGCGGCAAATCGAACTTGCATTCCAGCGGCCCGGCCGCGCCTTGCAGCGTGAATGACTGCGTCTGCGCGTTCATGATCAGATCTTCAGCCGCTCGACCACTTTACCGCCGATCAGATGGCTGTCGATGATCTCGTCGATGTCCTGCTGATCGACATAGGTGTACCAGACACCTTCCGGGTAGACCACCAGCACCGGGCCTTCTTCACAGCGATCCAGACAGCCGGCCTTGTTGATTCGAATCTTGCCGTGACCATTCATGTCCAGCGCTTTCAGGCGCTTCTTCGCGTATTCCTGAATGCCGACCGAGCCGCGATCATGGCAGCACGGACGCCCGTCCTCGCGCTGGTTGATGCAAACGAACACGTGATGCTGATAGTAGGGCTTGTCAGTCATGCCAGTGAGCTGAAGTGTTTCCGGAGGCAGGCATCATACACTGGCTGTATACAGCTTACCGCTCGTGACGCTGGGGGTGATGCGCGGCATGATGGCTGCTGTGCGTCAAAAACCAGAGCGCGAACAGCGGCCAGGTCAGTGACAGGAAATGCGCGGCGCCATTGAAATTCAGGAAACGGCCCTGCACCCATTCCTGCAGCGTCGACATGAAATAGGGATTCGCGGGCATGATGTTCATCACTACCAGCCCGAGCGTCAGCGCAAAGATCGCCGCGCGCCGTTGGGCGACAGCCGGCGCAAATGACAGGCCCGCCAGCATCACCATCCCGATCAGCAGACCGCTGGCGGCGCTGGGCGTGAGCCAGCCCAGCGCGTCGTCGGGATCAAACAGAATCGCGTGCGCGAGCGTTTTCACGCCCAGTGCTGCGGCCAGCAGCACGATGGCCAGCATGCCTTTCGGCGCATGACGGCGCGTCTGGCAGAGCAGGGTCAGCACCGCGCCGGTCATGCCGCAAGCGGTCACGATCACTTCGGCCGGAAAGTAATGGTCGATGCCCGAGCCCAGCCCGCTCCACAGCCACTGACTCAGATCGACCGGCGTCTCCAGCCAGTCCGACATCCAGCGCGAGAGTGTGCCCAGCAGCTGACCGTGCCCGAACAGATAGGGCTGCGGGAAAATCTGCGCCAGCGGCCACAGCGACACCACGATCAGACCGCGGCTGGCCTGCTCGGAAAACCATGCGCGGCGCAGCTGGCGCAGTCGGCTTTGCTCCAGCACCGGCGAGCGCAGCGCCTCGCCGACGACAGCGCCAATCAGCATGCCGGCCGCATTCGTCATCAGGTCGAGGTTGCTCGGCACGCGCGAAGGCAGATAGCTTTGCACGGCTTCCAGCAGCATCGCCAGCAGGATGCCTGCGAGGCTGGCGCAGCCGATGGCTGGCGCTCCGCGCAGCAGCGGATACATCGCCAGCACGGCCAGCGTGCCCAGAGGCACATAGCCGATCACATTCACTGCAAGGTCAAAGCCCGTCCAGTAATGCGGCAGGCGCTCGCCCAGATATGCCCATGGCAGCAGACCATTGTCATGCCATCCGGAAAACGGAAAACAACTGGCATAGACGACGAGCATCGCGTAGAACGCCAGCGCCACGCGCACGGAGGCGGATGCCTTGTGGTCTTTCCTGAAGGCTGACGCGGAATCGTCTGCGTGAGGCATGAAAGGCGTGGACATGGGGGCAAGTGTAGGTGAGTTTCCGCGCAGCGTCACCCGCGCTGCCGATACAATGCGCGCATGACGCTACCGCTGAACGCCGATCTGATCGCTGACCGCTCGCTTGCTGCGAGACAGGGCATGGCAATCGAGGTGATGGCCTCGATACCCTCCACCAATACGGAACTTCGCGCGCGCATTGCGCGGCTTGCCGGTCCGATGCTGCTCGCCGCCGAGATGCAGACCGCAGGGCGCGGACGCGCTGGTCGCAGCTGGCATGCCGCGCCGGGAGACAGTCTGTGTTTTTCGATCGCCTGGCCATTTCAGGGTCCGGTCGCCCGTTTGTCGGGCTTGTCGCTGATGGTGGGTGTGGTGATCGCAGAGACCTTGCGTTCGCTGGGCTGGCCGGTGCAGCTGAAATGGCCGAACGATCTGTTGCTCGGTGGCGCAAAGCTCGGTGGCATTCTGATTGAAACCGCGCAGCGGCCCGCAGCGCCTGTGCTCTGGGCCGTGATTGGCATTGGCTTGAATGTGCGGCCTAACGCGGAGCGCGACAGTGCGCTGGCGCAGACGGCTGCTGCGCTGCATTCTTCATCAGTATCGGCTGATTCAGTCGCGATCGATCGACATCACTTGCTCGCCACACTGGCCGATGCGCTGGCTGTGGCGCTGACGGTGTTCGACCGCGAAGGACTGCCGCCATTTGTCGGGCGCTGGCAGGCATTGCACCTGCATCAGCATCAGGCGGTCCGCATCCTTGAACAGGATACCGTGCTGCATGAGGGCATCGCACGCGGCATCGATGACAGCGGCCGGCTGCTGCTCGATACCACGAATGGTCGAGTCGCGATCTCTGCCGGCGATGTATCGCTGCGGCCTGTCGTCAGCAATGCGGTGTCGGACGGAGGCGCGCATGCTGCTGCTGGTTGACGCGGGCAATACGCGCATCAAATGGGCGCTGGCCGCTCCGGGCGGGACGCCGGGTCAATGGCAGTCGTCCGGCAGTATCGCGCACCCGGATTATCAGCAGCTTGAGGCGGCATGGTCCGGCTTGCTGATCACGCAAGCGCTGATATCGAATGTCGCCGGAACGGCGCTTGGCGACCGTCTGCTCGACAGTCTTCAGCGGTGCGGCGTGCAGGACGGAGTCATCCGCTGGTTTCGTGCGCAGCAGGAATGCGCGGGCGTGAAGAACGCCTATGCGCAGCCCGCGCAGCTGGGCAGCGACCGTTTTGCATCGCTGATCGGCGCGCGCTATCGCTTCCCCGGCCAGCGCTTGCTGGTTGTCACCTGCGGCACGGCGACCACGATCGATGCGCTTGAAGCCGATGGCAGCTTCATCGGTGGCATGATCTTGCCCGGGCTGGGCACGATGGCGAACTCGCTGGCGGTCAATACGGCGCTGCTGCCAGCGGTCGAGGCAGCGAAGCGCGAGCGGGTGTTCGCTGACAACACGCACGAGGCCATCATCAGCGGCTGTCTGTCAGCGCAAGTCGGCGCGATCGCGCAGGCGATGGCGCAGCGGCATGAACCGAGCGCCCGCTGCGTGATCTCCGGCGGCGCTGCACCCTACATCGTTCCGCATTTGCCCTTCCCCTGCGACGCAGTGGATAATCTGGTGCTGCTGGGCTTACATGCCTCTGTTGCGGGAGCTTCCTGATGGCGATCTTCAGGCTTTTATTCTGGCTGCTGTTGTTGTCCAATCTGGTGCTGCTGACCCTGATGCCGGGTCCGCTGCCCGGATGGTCGTCGCTCGAACCGGAGCGCCTGGCGCAGCAGCTGAAGCCGGAGAGCATCCGGCTGCTGACGAATCCGCTGACCACGGCGTCAGCACCTGCGACCCCTGCGCCGCCGTGTACCGAGATCGGCAATTTCAACAGTGCGATGGCAGCCAAATTCGAGGCGCGCCTTGCGCGGCTGAAGCTGCCGACCCTGCCGGCCAAGCAGATGGTGCAGCCGCCGACCTCCAGTCTGGTGTTCATTCCGCCGCAGCCCGACGAGGCCAGCGCCAACCGTCGGCTTGCGCAACTCAGAGCGCAAGGGTTCAATGATGTCTCGGTCGTGAAAGAGCCGCTGTCGCGGCGCTGGGGCATTTCGGTCGGGCTGTTCAGCAGCGGGGAGCTCGCACTGGCCCAGCTTGAGAGCCTGAAAAAAGCGGGCATCACCGATGCGCGCATTGAGGAGCATCCGCTCAATTCCGCGCGCTATGCATACCGGCTTTTGGGACTGGTGGCGGATGACAAACCCGAGCTCAAGGCGATGCTGCCGGATTTTCCCGGCGCCGAGATCCGGGCCTGCACGAGCCCCTGAGTGTTCGCTGGCTACGAAGCCGGCAATCCTGACTGACGAGCGATCGCTCGCAGGCAATCCGGACAGAAGCAGGCGCTGCCATCGCCGCCCGCGCTGGCAAGCGCAGATGACGGAATCACGGGCAGGGTCGTGCACCAGCAGGGCTGGTCAGTCTCGCCATCCGCCATCGCGCAGTGGAATTCCTTCCCGCATTTCACACAATTACTCATGAGGTCACCTCGACAGGGATTTGCGCGAGGCTAACGCTGCCTGTCCGGAAAAGCAAACGCCGATGCCCGCATCAAAGCGCGGACGACAGGTCATTTGGCTGTAAAATTCTTTCGAATTTCGCTCTCGTACCGCCTCACCACCTTCATCGCAATGTCCATTACCACCATCGCCCCCGAGATCAAGGCCGAGATTCTGGCCGAAGCCCTGCCTTACATTCGCAAGTTTCACGGCAAGACCATCGTCGTCAAGTATGGCGGCAATGCGATGACGGAAGAGCGTCTGAAGCATGGCTTCGCGCGCGATGTGATCCTGCTGAAGCTGGTGGGCATGAATCCTGTCGTGGTGCATGGCGGCGGGCCGCAGATCGACAATGCGCTCAAAAAGATTGGCAAGCAGGGCACCTTCGTGCAGGGCATGCGCATCACCGATGAAGAGACGATGGAAGTCGTCGAATGGGTGCTGGGCGGCGAGGTGCAGCAGGACATCGTCATGCTGATCAATCACTACGGCGGTCAGGCGGTCGGCCTGACCGGCAAGGATGGCGGCCTGATCCGTGCGCGCAAGATGCAGATGCCGGACAAGGAACATCCCGGCGAGTTCCTCGACATTGGTTATGTCGGCGAGATCGAGGCGATCAATCCTGCGGTCGTCAAGGCCTTGCAGGACGACGCCTTCATTCCCATCATCTCGCCGATCGGTTTTGGCGAGGATGGTCAGGCGTACAACATCAATGCCGATCTGGTCGCCGGCAAGATCGCCGAGATCCTGCGCGCCGAGAAGCTGATCATGATGACCAACATCCCCGGCGTGATGGACAAGAACGGCAAGCTGCTGACCGATCTCTCCGCGCGCGAGATCGATGAAATGTTCGAAGATGGCACGATCTCCGGCGGCATGCTGCCGAAGATATCGTCGGCGCTGGATGCGGCGAAGTCGGGCGTCAATACTGTGCACATCATCGATGGCCGCATCGAGCATTCACTGCTGCTCGAAGTGCTCACCGAGCAGGCATTCGGCACGATGATTCGTTCCCACTGAGCGGCAGCGTCCTCTTGAAGCGCGATCTCGTCTGGCTGTTCGACCTCGACAATACGCTGCACGACGCATCGCACGCGATCTTCCCGGCGATTAATCGCAACATGAACGCGCTGATCGCGCGCGTGCTCGACGCCGAGGCACGGCCCTCACATCCGGACGCGGTCAATGCGATGCGTATCGCCTACTGGCAGCGCTATGGCGCGACGCTGCTGGGCATGATGCGACATCATGCGGTGCGCTCCGAAGATTTTCTGCGCGATGCGCATCAGTTCGAGAATCTGTCATCGATGATCCGCGCCGAACGTGGCACCGCCCGCATGCTGAAGCGGCTGCCGGGACGGAAGATCCTGCTGACCAATGCGCCGGCCAGCTACGCGCATCATGTCATCCGCCATCTGGGGCTGCACCGACATTTCGCCGATCATCTGCCGATCGAATCGATGGTCGTGCACCGCCAACTGCGGCCCAAACCTTCGCGGCTGCTGCTGCGCAAGCTGATGGCGCGCAAAGGCCTGTCAGCGCGGCGCTGCGTGCTGGTCGAGGACACGCTGGAGAACCTGAAGTCCGCGCGCTCGCTCGGGCTGCGCACCGTGTGGTTTGCCGGGTATCTTCCCGTCCGCGCCGGCAGACCGTCCTTCGTGGACGTGAAAGTGACATCGCTGAGTCAGTTGCCGCGCCAGCTCTCCCGGCTGGCGCAGCGCTGATCGGTCAGCCGGCTACCAAGGTCTGCCCAGTCTGGGTTACATTACATCAAGCACCTCGTCTTTTCCGGACGGGCTGCCGGCCCGATTGCCCGACAGAGAATACCCATGGCGAACATGAAACCGGGTGAGCGCAAGCTGCAGATCCTGCAGGCGCTCGCGCAGATGCTGGAAAGTCCGAAGGGTGAGAAGATCACCACGGCGGCGCTGGCCGCCCGGCTGGAAGTGTCCGAGGCGGCGCTCTATCGTCACTTCGCCAGCAAGGCCCAGATGTACGAAGGCCTGATCGAGTTCATCGAGACCACGATCTTCACGCTGATCAATCAGATCACCGGCGACGAGGAAAATGGCCGCGCTCAGGCGCTGAGCATTGCCGGCGTGCTGCTGGATTTCGCCGAGCAGAACGCCGGGATGACCAAGGTACTGATCGGCGATGCGCTGGTGAATGAAGACGAGCGCCTGCAGGTAAGGATGAATCAGTTTGTCGAGCGCGTCGAGCTGTCGCTCAGGCAGGCGTGGAAGCTGGCCGCCACACAGGGCGCGATACCTGAATCCGAGAGCGCCGCGCGCGCCGGCATGATGATGGCCTTCGTGATCGGGCGCTGGCATCGCTTTGCCAAGAGCGGATTTCAGCAGCGGCCGTCGGAGGGCGGCATGCTGATGCTGAGCCTGCTATCTGCCTGACACGCCGGCGCAGCCCTTCAGCTTTTCCCGCACACCGGGCAATCCGCACTGCGCCGGGTGCGTATCGTGGTCCATTCCATGCTGCGCGCGTCCAGCAGCAACAAGCGGTTGGCCAGCGATTCACCGATGCCCGCCACCAGCTTCAGCGCCTCGGCCGCCTGCATCGTGCCGATGATGCCGACCAGCGGCGCGAACACGCCCATGGTCGAGCAGGCCACTTCTTCGAACTGCTGATCCGGCGGGAACAGGCAGGCATAGCAGGCCGTCTCGCCCGAGCGCGGATCGAAGACAGCCACTTGCCCGTCCATGCGTATCGCTGCGCCGGACACCAGCGGCACGCGCGCGCTGACGCAGGCATGGTTGATCGCGTGGCGGGTCGCAAAATTATCAGTGCAGTCGAGCACGACCGAGGCCGACGATACCAGCGCCTGCAGACGCTGTTCATCCGCGCGCTCGCAGAGCGCGATCACGTTCACCTCAGGATTGATCTGCAGCAGGGCCTGCTTTGCCGATTCGGCCTTGGGCTGGCCGACGCGCGCTGTCGTGTGCACGATCTGTCGCTGCAGGTTGGTCAGGTCGACCTCATCATGATCGACCAGCGTGATCCTGCCGATGCCGGCCGAGGCGAGGTACAGGGCAACCGGCGATCCCAGTCCGCCGGCGCCGATCACCAGCGCATGCGCAGCCAGCAGTTTTTCCTGACCATCGATGCCGATCTCGTCGAGCAGGATATGGCGCGAGTAGCGCTGTAGTTGCTGGTCGTTCATGCGCTGTTCAGAAAAAATCTGCCGCAAAGATCAGGGAAGCTGTGGATCCCGGCTTGCGCCGGGATGACGATTTGGGGGGTATGGCGGGTATCGTAGGTATCGCGACTATCGCGGGTATTACAGGCACCGCCGTCATCCCGGCGCAAGCCGGGATCCATGACACTGAAAAGCGATTGGTTTTGTCGCTTTGGCAGCAAGAATCAGCGAGGCTTATTTTTTCTCGCCGTTGCCATCCGGGTTATTGATGGTCGGCTCTTTCTTGCTTTCGACCTTCGCGGTCTTCGACAGCTGCACCGGCTGGCCCTTCAGGTGATTGAGCGCCTGCGCCAGCTGGAAATCTTCCTTGCTGCCGTATTCGAGCGGCTTGCGCTTTTTCTCCAGCGCGGCGAGGCGTTTTTGTTCTTCCAGCTCGTCGATGACGTTCGCGCCGTTGCCCGCCTCCTTGTCCTTGTCATTGGACAGATGCTTCTGCAGATCGGATTCGCGCAGGCGCAGGCCGTTCAGGCCATCGCCATCGGCGTATTCATCGACCAGCAGATCGGGGACGATGCCCTTGGCCTGGATCGAGCGGCCATTCGGCGTGTAGTAGCGCGCGGTAGTCAGCTTGACGGCGGTGTCGGCGGAGAGCTGGCGTATCCTCTGCACCGAACCCTCGCCGAACGGCTGCGCACCCACGATGGTCGCGCGCTTGTAGTCCTGCAGCGCGCCGGCGACGATCTCTGAGGCCGAGGCCGAGCCCGAGTTCACCAGCACTACCATCTTGATCTTTTTGACAGCCTCCGGCAGGCGTGACAGCGGGTCGCCGCCGACACGGTTCGCGTAGTATTCGCGGCGCGCGTAATAGGTGGCCTTGGAATCCGGCAGCTGGCCGTTGGTGGACACGATCGCCACATCCTTCGGCAGGAAAGCGGCCGACACGCCGATCGCGCCCGGCAGCACGCCGCCCGGATCATTGCGCAGATCGAGCACCAGACCCTTCATGTGCGAATCCTGCTGGTACAGCTGGGTGATTTTCTTGGCAAGGTCTTCGACGGTCGGTTCCTGGAACTGCGACACGCGGATCCAGCCAAAGCCCGGCTCGACGATCTTGCCTTTCACGCTCTGCACGCGGATTTCCTGGCGCACGATGGTGATCAGGAGCGGCTTGTCCTCATCCTTGCGGGCGACGGTCAGCGTGATCTTGGTGTTTGGTTCGCCGCGCATGCGCTTGACGGCCTCATCCAGCGTCATGCCCTTGACCGGGGTGCTGTCGAGACGGGTGATCAGGTCGCCGGCTTTCAGTCCGGCCTTGTACGCGGGCGAATCTTCGATGGGCGAGATGACCTTCACATAGCCGTCTTCCATGCCGACTTCGATGCCCAGGCCGACGAACTTGCCCTGGGTGCCTTCGCGCAGTTCCTTGAATGCTTTTTTGTCCAGATACGCGGAGTGCGGATCGAGCGAGGCGACCATGCCCGAGATCGCTTCGGTCAGAAGCTTCTTGTCTTTGACCGGCTCCACATAGTCGGACTTGATCAGGCCGAACACATCGGCCAGCTGGCGCAGCTCTTCGACAGGCAGCGGCGTGCCGGCATTGCGCTGGGCGAGTGCGTCGAATTGCATGGAGCCGGCAATGCCTGCGACCAGACCCAAGCCGACCAGTCCAAAATTCTTCAGTCTGTTACCCATGTCTCACCTGTTGATCCAACCCGCGGGGTCGAGTGCCCGCCCCTGAAAACGGAGCTCAAAGTATAAACCTGATTGTTCATTGCCGCCGCTGTTGCCCACGGTGGCGATCGCGTCACCGGATTTGATCTTGTCGCCGGGGCGGCGCAGCAGCGCCTGATTGTTGCCATAGATGCTCATGTACTGCCCGCCATGATCGACGATCAGCAGATTGCCGAAGCCGCGCATCCAATCGGCGAAAATGACTTCGCCGGCAGCGACCGCCTTGACCTCGGCGCCTTCAGCCGCCTTGATGAACAGGCCCTTCCAGCTCGGACCATCGGCGCGGCGCGCGCCAAAGCTGGCCAGCAGCTCGCCTTTTACCGGCATCCTCAGCTTGCCCTTCAGGCTGGCGAAAGCGCTGCCGTCCTGCGCTGGCGAGGGTGCGGCGGCGCGCTCGGATTCAGCCTCGCGGGGCGATGCCTTGCCCGTCGCCTTGTCGCCGCCCCTGTCGTTGCCCTTGTCGTTGCCTTTGTCGTTGCCCTTCTCTGCCGTCCTCTCCGAGTTCTTGTCCGCCGTCTTGTCGGCGGGCTTGTCCGCGCCGCGTGATTTTGCGGCGAGTTTTTCCCGTTCGCGGGCCTCGGCCCTCGCCCGCTTGCGGGCTTCTTCTTCCTCGGCCTTGCGCTGCTGCGCCATCAGGGTCGCCAGTTTTTCCACCAGCGCGCCGAGCCGTTCTTCATCGCGGGCGAGGTGGCCGGCTTCCCTGCGCTGCTGGCTCAGCTTGTCCGACAGCCGGGCCAGCAGCTGCTGGCGCTTGTTTTTTTCTTTTTCCAGCAGCGCCTTTTGCTCGCGCTGCTCATCGGCGATGTCTTGCAGCGCATTGCGGGCGTCTTCCGCTTCCAGACGGTTGGCCTCGATCGCGGCCAGATTCTGCTGCAATTCATCGATGGCTTTCATCTGCTCGGCGGAGACATAGCCAAGGTAGCGCAGCTCGCGCGCGATGCGGTTCGGGTTGTCGCCCGAGAGCAGCAGGCGTACGCGGTCATCCTGGCCTTTCGCATACTGCTCGCGCAGCATGCGCGCCAGCCGCTCGCGCTGCTGGCGCACGGCGGCTTCCAGCGCTTCCTGGCTGACGGAGAGTTTTGTCAGGCGACGCTGGGTGCGCTCCTGCTCGGCGGCCAGTTCGCGCAGCTTGCGGTTGGCCGTCGAGATCGCCGCCTCGGAGGCGGACAGCGCATCGGCGGCGTGGCCGCGCGCTTTTTCGGTGCGGACAATCTCTTCCTTCAGGTTGCCAAGTTTTTTGCGCAGCTCGGCGCGCTCTTCCTCGGCTTCCTGCTTTTGGCGCGCTCGCTCGGCGGATTTCACCGTCGTCTCGGCATGCGTGGACGACAGCGCGAGCGCAGCGGCCAGAGCTGCAGCCAGCAGACGAACAGTCGCGGACAGCGGCATTCCCTATTTGGCCTTGCCCTGGCTGGCAACCGCTTTCATCGCCGCTTCTATGGCGGCAGCATCGCCCAGGTAATAGCTGCGAATGGGCTTCAGATCGGCATCCAGTTCATAGACCAGCGGCTGACCGTTGGGGATGTTCAGGCTGACAATCTCCTGATCGGAGATGCCATCGAGGTATTTGATCAGTGCGCGCAGGCTGTTGCCATGCGCCGACACCAGGATCTGTCTGCCCGCGCGGATCGCGGGCGCAATCGACTCGCTCCAGACCGGCAGCACGCGGGCGACGGTATCTTTCAGACATTCGGTCAGCGGAATCTGATCTCTGGACAGGTCCGCGTATCGGGGGTCGCTGAACGATGCGCGCGGGTCGGACGGATCGAGCGGCATCGGTGGAATGTCATAGCTGCGGCGCCAGACCAGCACCTGTTCATCGCCATATTGCGCGGCTGTCTCGGCCTTGTTCAGGCCCTGCAGCGCGCCATAGTGGCGCTCGTTGAGGCGCCAGGTCTTGACCAGCGGCAGCCAGGTGCGGTCCATCTGGTCGAGCGCATGC
>JACCEC011449774.1_pt1 | contig 24410 bp, 28 predicted proteins | sample 7450121 | NCBI WGS metagenome assembly JACCEC01 (sample SAMN15323455, study PRJNA562643) | freshwater metagenome | isolation source: river surface water | place: USA:Blue River Watershed | collected 2017-08-18 | reverse complement strand
AAGTTCTTTTGTCCCATAATCTATAGTTATTACCTTGTTAATTATTGAATCGTCACCATAAATAGACTTCTCCCAATTCATATTGTGGCAAGTACACCCACCGCAAGACTTTAACTCTAATGAGCATGGCTTGGCACATGAATGGAAGGCGCAGGATTTAGTATGGAGTATCATCTGCTAGTATAGTCTTAGCCGCTTCCATTACATCTAATCTTCTACCATGCATAACTTTCTTGGAGATGGTCTCCATAACAGCTAGCCTAGCTTTCATAGAATCTCTAAATGTATCTGTCTTGGCGTTCTCAATAGATCTCTCCATCTCTGTAATCTCATTGAATATAGCCTGGAACAATATGCCTACCTCGTCCTCTGTTAGTTTAATAACTCTCATAAAAAATCAATATCTTCTGAATGAAAGAGGTCGATTACTCCTGAATCATCTAATAGGCTGACCTCATAAAAACCATTAGATGAATGAAAGTTTTGCTTAAACTTTTCAAACTGAGAGGGGAAACGGCAATCCCATTCCCCTATCTCTATTGAATAGGAACTATATTTATTGTCCCACCCCATTACTTTTACTTTGTTCATACAATTTACATATTTTCATTTGACGTCTTGTTTTTGCTTTTCTGTAACAGTCATGCACATCCTCGTCATACTTCTCAGGGTTTGTGAATATGAATATCAAGTAAGCAGATAAAACAATGCCCCAAAATACAAAGAAGTTTTCAAGCAAGGATAATATAGTTAATAACAATTTCTTTAATAATTTCAACACGCTATACCTCCACTTGTTTATATGGTTCTAATTCTATCCATCCCATAGTCTCAGGGAATCGTGTGCTATCAGTAGCTTTTATCTCATTACCTTCTATCTCCAGATACAATTCATGAGTTTCAGCAAAAGCTTTGAGTGATTCTATTGCAGATTTCAGAGTCTCTCGTTTCACAACTGTGGTATGTGAGCCGTCCTTTTTGTGTACTAGATACATGGTTATACGTATTTCATTATTGTGTTTATTACTCGCTCATGTTGGAATAACTCCTCTATAGTGTCAACTCTAAGCATACTATTAGGATTGCCTGCGTAAGTAGAAAATTCTATAGTTTTAAGAGTGTAAACAGAAAAGTTACCGCAATTACTATATGTAGAATATTTCCTCACTCCTAAACTTATTGAGAAAGCTTTATCTATACGGCTATGATGGTTAAATTCCCAATTATATCCATGCTCAATTTTGTCATACGCTTTTGACTTGATAATGAATAAATGCCCTAAGCTTTCACGAATTTTTGCGTCCACATCTTCAATAGTCTGTTGAATAAACTTACGCATTGCGTCATTACTAAGTTCAATTTCACGCTTGGTTCTTTCCCATTCGTTTTTGTCTTGATTAATCTTTGACCAATCCACTAACCCACGATTAATGGGCGTTGTTGGTTGGTTCGTTCTCTCAAACTCATTCACCAATGAGTCGATGATTTGTTGTTGATTTTTTGTAATCATTTGTTTATTGTTTAATTGTTAATATCCTAACCCCATCAGATACAACTGAATGGGCGTGTTGACTTACGCATGGTTTGCACATTATCACCTCAGTCGCTTCGGTAATGAAAACAGAGGACATGCTTTCCATGTCCCCCATCTCATCACAAACAAAACACTTTGGTTTATATGCATAATGCAACTGCCAAAATAAATCCTCAACCATAAGATGATAGTAATCAAAAGGGTGAGTTACCAATGAATGAACTATTGTGAGCAAGCAACTCCCTGTTCTCCTCATACTCTTCATTCTCTAACTCCCACTCACAATCAGCGCATAAGTAAGCATCCCACTTTTGAGAGTGCTGTACACCAGAGTAAGTATTGTCGCTATCAGTCAAGCAATACTCACAAGTGCATCGTTTCATATCCTTAATCTCACTCACATCCGAATCATCAGCATATGTATCCCACGTATCTACAAAGGCTCGCCCCCCAAAGTTAGTAGCGGCAGCCGACATATAAGGCTTAGCATAAGATGTAGTCTTAGATGTAGTAGTTTTGAGTATCTTAGTACCACCATAGTCAAGATACTTACTAGCCTTGTAGCCAGTGTTACTAAACCAACACCCATGATCCCATACCCCTAAGTCCTCGTTGACAATGTGATGCTCGTTGTCGATGTCAAGGAACAACAGCTTGCTATACCCAATGTACTCAGACAATAACTCCATGATGCCGTCATTGTAAACAAAGTCATCTGGCAACGCTTGAAGCATAGACTTGTTGAACATATAAGTATCTGAATATCTATCTGAGTGAGGGGCTTGGCTAATGATACCATTGTGAACAAACGCTAAGTCTTGATTGACAAAGAACGGATGTACATTGTCCTCGGATATAGTACCATGCGTACTGATACGGAAGTGTAATACAACCTTAGACTTAGAATACTTCTTGCGTACATACTGATACTGAGAATACAAAGCATCGAAATCTTTGAGCGACTTGAATGATTCTAATTGATTGGTGTCAGTATTGATATACAACAGACCACCACCATGATAATTGTTATCCCAACAAGTCTTGAGTAACTTCTTCTTTAACGTCACATTGGACGGATTCATAATTGCAATACACATAATGTTTATTTTTTAGTTGTTTGTTTTGTTTTTGTTTTTACTTTTCTTAGGCATCTCTAGCTTAGTACCATTGTAGATGTTAGAGTGCTTGATAAATTTGTTAGCCTTGTCAAGTATCTTAGCATCATCGAACACTAGGGCAAGATGCTTGTACAATCTTGAGCGAGTATTGAGTATCATCTTGAGAACATCAAGCTCGGACCTGTATAGATTCTCACACATGATACGCACTAGACCTACACGCCACATAAGGTTCTCTGTATTCTTAACGGCAGGGAAGATACGCAGCTCTACAAGATTACCTTTGATGAACATACTACTATACTTACCCTTGTTAACAAAGTACTCATGCTTACTCTTAGCCTTAGAGTAGTCACGATTGATACGATTCTCGTATATCGAATACAGCAGAGGCATGAAGCCCATAAACCCATTACCTAATTGGTCAGGGGTGTACTCAGTGCTGGATATATTGATATGTCCCCCACAACTATCTGAGTAACCGGCATTAATCAGAGGCTTAATCATCTTGTGGTTGATACTATCTACTAAGGTCTTAGTATCGTACAGGTCAAAGATAGGGGACACTAACTCGTAGCCTGAACAACTATCTAGTGAACCATCCCTCTCATGACACCACTTAGTAGCATCGTAAATATCTTGAGCATCATTGCTAGTCTTAGCATCCCTATCCTCCTTCTCTACCTCGAAGCCAACAGTGAACTTGGGGACATCACGCCCATACATAGCCACCCTACTGAAGTGGTGATAATCACGCACACAATAGTTATCATCATTCTCATCATCCTCACGATCATCATTGTTACGCCATTCAGATATATTGCTATCGTAATAGTACCCATAAGATTCGCAGACATCCTCATTACAATAATACTCGCCATCGCAATCGTTGAGTACAGCATCATCAGCCCACATATAATCTTGATTACCCCTGCGGTCAATGTAGCCATACACTACATCACCGCTATCTGTATTAACCCACTCACTTAGATAGTCAGAGTAACGGATGCTGTAATTTCTTGTTTCAGTCTCGTGACACCAAGAATTCTCGTGGTCTACCCAACTCCAATTATCCTCAGTATCTAAGAAGATTTTGCCAGAGTAATCACAAGTCCTTGTGTTGTCGGGGTGAGCAAAGTCGCAATCACCATCATGCACAGGTACATAATCAGGGAAGTATTCATCTAACCTACGCTTGTGGACTCGCACAATATCCCCCTCCTCATTACAATAGCTGACAGTGTTGTGGAAAAGGACTAGCCTACCTTGAAAGTCCTTGATGATTCGATGTCCTCGAATATTCATTTTTACTGAAATAGATTCCATATAGTTTGTTATTGGTTTATGTTTCTCTTTTTCTTTTTTCTCATATAGAGTGAAGGCAGGGCTAACCATTGTTCTCTTATGCTCATTCCTGACATGTATATCTCTCCAATACTCATGCCCCTCGCTGGTACTATCCCACGTAAATGAACACGTGAACCAATTAGCGTAGTTGTAATCATCTGTGACTTCTTGATATTCACTGACACCTCCAAGCCCTCCAAGCTTTTGAGTAGCTAGGGATATTAAATCCTTGCTATCTAAGAAAGCCCATGACATCCACACGTACCACTGAGATCTTGGTTTAGGGACATGGTTGCTAAACCCCATAGCTTTGTACTCGTTAAGAGTGAGCTTATCGTCTAGCTTTTCGGGAAGAGCTACAACCATGTTGCAGAACTCATTCAAGTTTGGTTGGCACAAGGCGAACCATTGTTTTAATTGTCTTTTCATGTTGTTTATGTTGTTTGTTATTTATAGTTAGGGTTAGGCATGTATATTTTAACCACCTCACCATTGATAGTTGTGATGTCCTCGAGAGTGTACATATCCGTCTCGTATTCATCAAGTATTTTAACCTCAGCGTCTGTAAACTCCAGCACTCGACCATATACACAGCCATGCTCTTTTGGTACTACACGAGGGTAAGCTATACCATCTGAAGGATCTACATAGTCACGTAATACAACGTAACCATTGATGTAAGTTAAATCACCTGTAACCACTCTGTTAATTAAATCTAATTGAACACGTGGCTCTTGCAATGTGCCATAACAAAAAATCTTTGTTATTAGCGTAGTAACTACTGTTTTATTCATATGTTGTTTGTGTTTGCTTAATGTTTATTAGTGCAACGATAATTTACAAGGTCACGCCCTGCATTACACTTATGTGCCTTGTGTTTGACTGAACTACTTTTCTTTGCATGGGCTGAGTAGTTGTAACCCCTTGATGTGGCGCATGAACTTAGCATAGCCACGATTAACACCCCCAATAATACTGAGAGTGATGCGATGATTGGTTTCTTCATGTGTTGTTTGTTTTAAGAAATTGCTTGTTCGTATGACTTGAAAAAAGTCTCATCACCATTTTCAAAGTTTGTTACTAAATACTCCACTTCCCTGCCTAACATTGAACAGATACTAACCCCATTCTCTAGGGCTATGTAAGTATATCCCGAATTAGGGTTAAAACCTACTTCCATAATGTCCTCGCCTGCGCAATTATCCGCATACGCTTGAAAACATTTACCTAATCCTTGCGCTTCACAGAACGCAATACTTTCTTTTAATCCTTGAATTTCCATAGCTTTATATGTTTATTGTTTATTTCTCCCAATGCTTTACTATTAATGACATGATAATGGCAAAGAATAAACCTAACAAGGCGCAAATTAGGTTGCCGTTGAGTAACGTGATAACCGTTACACCAAACATCATAAATGCCAGTAATACTGACAATACTAAAAAGATTTTATTAAATACGTTCATACGTTTGAAAATTAAAATGGCGACCTACAAAATTGCAAGCCGCCCAATGATTAAACTTATTTTTATACTACCTTAGAATTTCTCAGAGATTGTAGTCTCTGCACACTCCTCACAAGTGGTGTTGGTGTACTGCTTCAATACCTCCTCCATGCTGGAAGCTCTGCGCCCATCGAATATGTCATTCATCCAATCCTCCATGAAGTAAGCCATGCCGACCTTTGTATTATCCGCCTTAGTAAGCCTATGTGTTACCTCCATGCCTCCGCTGGAATTTTCCACATTAAGGAAGAAGTTTGATGTCTCATGGTAGAATGTCCCATTCTCACCTTTTACCCCCTCGATGTATGCCTGTAACGTGAACGGCTTACCAAATTTCAAGTTGTAACTTTTGGTTTTGCCTTTGCAGTACTTACTATACCGCTGATGAAATTTCAGTAATGTCTCCGTAAATAATACAGACAATACCTTTGCGTTTGTAGATTCTACTTCTAAAGTGAATCTAAAAAATGCGTCACCTTGTGACAAATTTAAGTTAACAGTTTTCATGTTATTAAGTGTTTATTGTTTGAGCGTATCGAGTACCTAAACCATGCCATGCGTAACCATAGCACAACCAATGTCTTGCGTGACATTTGCACAATATACACCATGCTCAACTTTTGCTTACTCCGTTCTAACTTGTTTAAGTGTGGTCTCCACCGAGGCATAGATATTCCATGCCGAATATGTCAGTTTTATACTATTGTCACGTTTGACAATGCTATGAAAGTAGGTCTATCTTTTGCGCCGTCTATCTTCCCGACGCTTCTCACTCCTTTCAGTATTGCTTATTTGTCGCAATACGGCGTTAAAGCTTTTTTCTTTGTAGTCTTGTATTCTTACAATTTTCTTACTTTTGTTCGTTCGTCCTATCTTTAACATTTCGTCAAGACCTTGACTATTCCTCCTTAGGTCATTCTCCATATTATTTTTTGTTTTTTGTTTACTTTGTAAATGTACAAAATCTTTTTAATATTTGCAACATTTTTTTGTTAAAATTTCAACTTTTTTTTGTTGCTCTATTATTTTCTTTTGTCTCATTGGATACGTTTATCCACACCACAAATATACAAAAGATTCACATATAAAAAAATAATTCTACAAATATTTTCATCTTTTTTGCTAATTTATATTGATTCTAAATAAGGATTGATTTTCAAATGAGCTTACCACTTTGTTGTATTATATTACAACTGTGGATAAAATAATCTTTTTGTATTTTAGAACAACTTAGGATCATTGTATTATATGACAACTTGATTGTGGTTGTATTAAATGACAAAAATATAAATTGACTTTTGGGACAACTTTTTAATATTGTATTATATTACAACTCATGGCTTCCAGTTTTATAGGTTGTCTTATATTACAACCTTAATACTTTGTTGTATGTGGACGGCAACCAAAAATAAATGTTGTACTTTATGACAACAACACATTTTTTATCATACACACTTTTTTAGAATGGTATTTCACCCACCCCTTTCGCAAAAACACGTTTCGGTCAAGCAGGTAGAGGCTAATGTGTGTAGTAAACCCCCTCCACACTATGTTCTCCTCTTTTTCCATTTTAGCCCTTTAAATACCCTGAACGATATGTTGGCATGCCTTGACTGATAAAAGTTGATTCTACGGCACTTATGGGTACAAAAAAAGAGGGTCTAAAATAACCCTCCTAAATTGCTGGGTAGGTTCGCTATCTCCTCTTGTTTTTAATGTAGTTCATTTCCTTTATGAAGAACTCTGGTATCTCGTATAACCCTTCTTGGTTTAATGCCTCTACTATGGACTTAACCTTGTCGAAGTACTTCTTGTTGGTTTCTATGAAGCTTCTTGTTTTGGCTATATGGTATTTGATGGAGGACTTATCCATCTTGATGAATGAGGCTATGAGTTCAAAGTCGCTAGACATTACCCCTTCGCAAATAAACATCCAGACTCGTTTGGATTCAACGTGGTTAGATGTACGCTTTCCTTTCATTACGTCCTTTTGGGATACTCCGTACTCTTGGCAGCAGGCGTTGAATACTTTGGTCATGAACTCTTGTGGGTTCTCTCTCCATCGGGTTATGGATGGGTACTTGCTCATGTAGTCGAATAGTTCCTCGGATAGCTTGTGTTCCATTCCGAGGGTTTCGATAAGTGCTGACACGAATGCTGCCTTTTCGTAGGGCTTAACGTGTACAAGGAGTTTTTCTATTCTAGTGTATTTCATTAGAATGGGGCTTCTTCGTTATTAATTTCTAATTGCTCTGTTGGCTTGTTCCCTATTACGCTACCCTGTTGTAGGTATCCTGGTTGATAAAACCTTCCAGAGTCAAGGTCATATTGTAGTGGGACGCTCCCTTGCATACCCCAGTGCTTGAACTTAACCTTTTGGACGAATACTTCGGGGGATGATGTCCCATCCTCGAAGAAATGTCTATAGACTGAGATACCGTTGTGGGACTTATTAAAGAAGTGAGCAGAGCCAGCCATGTCATATAGCGTGGGGACTAAGTATGGTCCAGTACCTTTCTCTCTTTGCATTTTTGTAGGGTGAGCGACGACAAAGATATGTACTCCGAACTTATGAGCAAAATTTATTATTTGGTCTAGTTGCTTCCCGATGTAGGTAGTCTCGTTGGAGGAGTAGTCGTGGTCGAGTTTATTCCAAGCGTCAATGATGAGTCCGTTTATTCCGTATCTTTTGACTAGCTGTTCTGCGTGGGCTAGGATACTATCTACGCTATTGTCTTCTTTTGGAACGATGTAGAAGAAGTTGTCTCGGTAGTACTCCATGGCTTGAACGATGTTAAAGTCGGGCATATCGTTGAACCTAGCACCTATCAGTTTGCTAGCAATCTTGGAGAAGTGGAGTTGCAGTGGGTAGTTCTCAGGGGAGAATATTCCGAACCTCCATCCGTGCTTGGTAGACAGGTCCACCATGATTTGATCGAGGAACTCTGACTTTCCGTGGTTGGGGATACCGGTAACTACGGTTAGGTAGCCTGGCTCGAATGTGAGTAGCCTGTTGAATGATGGGATGGATATGTCGCACGCAGGCTTCAATCCTTCACGCTTCAGTCTCCAAATATCATCTGATAAGTTATCAACAGTGATTACTCCATCTATAGGGTAGTCCTCAGAGTTGCTAATTGTGTCCGATAAGATTAGTTTATCAGTCATTAACAGCTCATTTGCATCTTTATGACCGAAAAATGCTACCTTACGGCATCTGTATTTACCTAACCTACGAGCAAGTTCTTCTTGAAGCACACGTCCTGGCTCATCATCATCGGTTGCGATATAGATGGTTTGGATGTCATCAAATAGGTCTATGCAGTTGTCGAGGTATAGGAGCTTTTGGCTTACGGACTTAGTGGCTCCGTTTGGTACGGATATAACTGAGTCGAACCCAACCTCCATGTAGGACAGCGCATCCATCTCCCCCTCTGTGATGATAACGTAGTCCTGACCCTTCATGCTGTCCAAGTTATAGAATATCAGCTCGGCATCCTTGTAGAGTTTGAAGGACTTCTTTGGTCCACGGTACTTCACGTTGATTAGTTCCGCCTCACGGAAGTAGTTGAACTCGATGCACTTGGCTTCCTTCTCGAGTTGGGGGAAGAATGTGCGCCCTTGTGAGATCTTGGCTTGGTTCACTACACGTTGGGATATTCCTCGGTCAGTGAAAAACTTTAGGACATCATCTTCAAGGTCTGTGATGTTTCTCCACTCAGGGCGAGAGTATATAGGCTTTTGGTTTTCTGATGGTTTGTATGCCCCATCTAGTTTTTTACCGAACCTTGATCCGCAGTGTAGGCAGTTCCCGATTCCTTTCTGTCCATCCCAGCTGAATGACTTGGCTGACTTCTTTTTACGATCCCCTGAACATTCGGGACATGGCATAGCATTTTCTCCGTTGATGTTCTTGATGTCGATGATGAACTCTCTTCTCGTTTGTAGGTTTACTATTCTTTCGGTCATGATTTTTCAATTTCTCGTTTTACTTCCTCCCAATATTCAATGTGATTAACAAAATGTTCTTCTGACATATCCCAGCAATCAATTGATAATATCTCATTCACCGCTATCCAAGCACATAGTTTAGCTGATGAATCATAAACAAAATCTGAAGTAATATCGTAAGTATCAATCATTTTTTGAATCAACTCGCTTGCTTTTTCTTTTGGTGTCATTCGATTAAGATTTAAATCCAATTGGTGTTGATTTATACTCCCAAACTCCGTTAATTAACTCTCGCTTCATTAGAGGGTTATTATGGAACTCTTTTACATAGCCTGGTATCTTGGTATCATTTTCGGGAGAAGTGTCAAAATTGGGGCGTTTCTGTGCGTTTTTGAGCCATACTCCGAGTATTTTCTGCTTCCAATTTAGAACTTGGTCCCCTTTTGCGTCTTTCCAGTCGGCAACTGTGTAGTAATCAAAAATCTCACGAGCGAGTTTTTCGGTGTAACCTTTTTCGACCACGTAATCGATAACTTCTTGAACTGTTGGGACGACAAAATCTTTTGTTTTTCTTTTGGGGTACGTAGTACCCTTTTCTTTTTCTTTTCCTGTATAGTTATTACTAGATTCTATACTAGATTCTATATATATATTTTCATTTTCCATATGTATTACACTTGTATCTTCTAGTGTATTACTAGTGTTATTCATATGTAATTCATTAGTATTACTAGTGTTATTCACTTGTTTTACACTAGTATCCCATCTTTTCTTAATGTTCTCTCTTCTGGACTCTGAGAATTTCTTTCTTTTTTGGATCTCAGTTTCAAGTCTGATATTGTAGTACATACTATTTTCGTCACGCTCGAATTTACTTAACACAGCTAAATCTAGATCTCCGCAAATTTGCAGGACCATAGCCTCTGATAATCTTCCGTGTTGATGTTGAGCGCAGATAAGTCTGATGTACTTGCCTGTCTGTTCATGTGTAAGGAAAGCGGTCCCTACATAGAAGTCCTGTGAGTAAAACAGGAACGCTGGATCTTTTTGTGCCATACTTGTTTTTTTAATGTTTCGGATACAAATGTAATACACTTGTATTCTTTTGACAAAATTTTTTTATCAACAATAAAATTGTGCAAAAGTTTTTTTGCGTTTAATGAAACAATCGTTATATATTTGCTGACATTAATTAATAAATTTAAAAAAATGCCAACACCAAAAAAACCAATGGCTAAAAAGGGTAATGATCCTAAGCCTAAAACAAGTTCAAAAAGCACATCATCTAAGAGTTATAGTTTAGGTGGTGGGAAAATGGGATCTAAAGCTCAACAAGACTCTGTAATGATGTCTAGAGGTTACACACCTTCGATTAATGATACATATTTACGCCCGACATCAAAATCGCAAGTTGCTTCTAATAAAGCTAAGGCTGCAAAATCTAACCCTGCTAAAACTGGGAAATCTCCAAGATAATAAAAAAGCTAAGGGGTTGAAATATACCCCTGCTTTTATTTAAAGATAAACAATATGCCAATTCTACCAAAGAAAACAAGACCAGAGCGCATGAATGAGCGAGCTGAAAAGAAAATGGTTAAAGCTAAAACAGCTTATAAAAAAGCTGAGGACACCAAAAAGAATTTAGATACTTCATCTCAGGCTTCAGTTACTATGGGTGTTGACTATGCTAATTCTCAATACGCTAAGGCTCAAAGATTGGGTCAGCGTGCAAATACTTTGAAGACTAAGGCTGCTGATGTTAAAAGAAAGCAGGAGATTAAGAAGTCTGGTAAGGCGGCTATTAAATCTATAAAAAAGAAATAATGAACGGTCCAGGTCCAATTAAAGTTGCTATTAGCAATGCAAAGGCTCGTAAAGAAGAAAAGCAACGAGCTGCTGAGCAGGGTTATAAATATAACCGAAACATTATGCACGATGTCGGTCAAGATAAAAGCCGTAATATCAAGGGTAGTGTAGGTGCTGCTGCTCAATCTAAATTAAATCAAGCTAAGCAAGATATTAAAAAAAATGCCTCCTCTGTCAAGAAGGCTGTTGAATCTAAGGTTGATAAAATGCAGGAATCAAGACAAGCTAGAAAGGCTATGAAGGCTGCTGATGAGCGCGGTAAGAATAATAGAGTTAAGACATCTGAATCTAGCAATATTAAAGGTAAGTGGGCTATGGAAGGTTTAAAAGATCTTCTTAGTAGAAAAGCCCCTGTTAAAAAGGGATCTTCAAAGGGCAGAGCTGTAAAACAGCAGGCAAAACGCTCAATGAAGAATAGGGTTAGTTAATTAATTATATAAAACAAAAAACAAAATGAGTAATTATTCTATGAAAGGAGTAGTGTCTTCGTTGTCGGAGATTCAGTCAAGAGGTAACTTCTCTTGGAGAAATTTATTGTTAACCACTACGAGAGAGATCAAGGGTAAGGAGTACACGGACGTGTATGAGTTCCAAGTGTCTGGTCAGTCGCTTGATACATTGAGCGAGTCTTGTGTAGGTTGCGAGGCTGAAATTTCTTTCAACATCCGTAGCCGTGAGTACAACGGAAAGTATTACACTAACTTATCAATGTGGAAGATGGAGTACACGCCAAAAGAGGGTTCTCCTGGGAACTATTCTAAGCCAGCTCCAAGTGTAGAGACATCTGACGATGACCTACCATTTTGATGTTGAAAAAAACAAATAACTCTTAACGAATTAAATCCTCTTTTATGATTACCTTTGATAAAAACTCGAGTATGAAAGGTGTTAAAAAAGGGGATTTTTTTCTTCAAGAAAACATACTAAAGTGTAAGGCTTTGGTACAGATAGAGTTGGACGAGACATACGAAGGGGCGAGTGATTATATGTGGGGAGACATAGCAATACCTGTACACTTGATTTCATACTTTGCGATGTATGTAAGTAACACAGGTACAATAATGAAGAACAGGGTTATCATAACTTTGGACGATGGGAAGGACTTGATTATTAAAGGGAATATAGAAGACTTGGTGGAAATATATAACATATTCAAGTCAAAGGAAATGACGTTTAAATTTAACTAATGATAAAAGCAAAGTCAACAAAAAGCAATAGGAATATCATAGTCACGGATTGTGATTTGAACCAAAAGTTCCTGTTGATCTCGGATGTCCATTTTGACAATCCAAAGTGTAAACGAGATGTACTGAAGAAACACTTAGAGTACGCAAGAGCTAATGATATGAAGGTCGCTATTAACGGTGACTTTTTCTGTTTAATGCAGGGTAAGTACGATCCTCGTAGGTCTAAGAAGGATATTTTACCGCAACATAATAGCTATAACTATCTTGATTTAGTTATAGAGGAAGCTGTTGATTGGTGGAGTCCTTATGCAGATATGATTGCATTTATAGGATATGGAAATCATTCTACGGCTATAATCAAAAACACAGAAACAGATCCTTTAAGAAGGTTTGCTGATTTATTAAATTATAAAAATAAATCAAATGTTTTAGTTGGTGGTTACGGAGGATGGTGGATAATTAGAACATACAGAAACTCTAAATCCCCAATTCTTTCAACATTCAAGATTAAATACTTCCACGGATCTGGGGGAGGAGGAGAGGTAACTAAAGGTGTTATTCAAAACAACCGTATATCTGTTCGTACTGAAGGAGCTGATTGTATTTGGCAAGGTCATGTGCATGAACTTTACCATGTAATTGACTCTAAGGAGTATGTTCAATTTCATTCGGTTAAAGGCTATTCTGTTGAGCATAAATACCTTCATCATATCCGTACAGCTTGTTACAAAGAGGAATATGAGGATGGATTTGGTGGTTATCATATTGAGAAGGGAAGACCTCCAAAACCAATCGGAGGTTACATTTTGTCATTCGATTATGACGATATTACATCAAATGGGGTGAGGGAACGTAATTTGATACCACACTTTGAACAAATTAGGGATAAATAACAAAGGGACCACCGTTGTGATCCCTAAGTCAAACAAAAAACAAAAAACAAAGTAGGCATTACAAAGTTAGGTTTTAATATACCCGATATTATGTATAATTTTGAGTTTTTTTTAGTAGGCTTTGCTAGTGGGTATCTAGCTAAATTAATTATAGAAAAGTATGGAAATAACAAAACAAGAAGCAGAAAGTTTAAGACCACCAAGGGGAAGAGTAATCATAGAGGTCCCAAATATTATTTCTGAGGATGTTAAGCTTGGTGATGCGACAATTAGGGTGCGTTCAATCAGTGATGAGGCTCGTGTTGACATGGGTTCTCGCTCCGGTACTGTTCACGCTATCTCACCTTATGCTGATATTCCTGCTCTTTGCTATACTTGGGATGGTCCAGTAGAGATTGAGAAAGGGGACTTTGTTTACTTCTCGCATGATGCCATTGCTAAGGCAGCTACCGTTCAAAGAGATGAGGCTTATTACTACACGTTTGAAGATGAAGGTAAAACAAGATGTTTATTGGTTGTACCTTACAAAGAGATTATCCTTTGCGTAAGAGAGGAGGAGGTTATATCGCTGAACGATTATGTTGTGATAAAGAGAAGAATGAAACCAAAGCCTGCGTTCTTGGAATATATGCCTGATGAACATGAGGCTGGGGTATTTGAGGTTATCTATGCCCCAACAGGAAATATTGTTTATGACTGGAGAGAGAATTACTTGAAATCAAACTGGAAGAAGACTCCTGTAAAGCGTGGTATGATTGTTAAAGCCAAGTCTGACAAGCCTGTTAAGTTGGAGTTTAAGTATAATCAATTAATGACAGAAGAATTGTATTATATACAAAGTCATAGTATTTTTGCTGAAGTAGATGGACAGTAAGGCGTATCAAAAAATAAAGTATAGGATTGACAAGGTATCTGCTTCTGATCAGGTGATATTCAAGTTTCCTGACCTAATGCAGTTCGCTAACATCTTTGCTAGTGAGAATGGGCTACCTATCAATTTGACGGCTGACTTTGTTATGCGATATATCATATTGATGTACAGCCCTGGAAGTCCTGGTATTGAAATCTACCCAATGCTATCCAAGAGAAAGACTTGGGCGTTGAAAGAGTTGGGAGTTAATCCTCTTGTTGATGGATCTTTCCCAACAGAGTACAACGAGTTACTATTAAATAAGAATCAAGCTTGCAGAGCTAAAATAGTCCTCTTCCTTAGGCTTCAACAGCCTGAGGATTGGGCTATTATGATGCGTGCAGAGGAAATGCTTTACGACCTTCTATCGTTGGACTTCCCTGAAGACCCAACCGACCAGAAGAACCACATCTCAAATATTGAGTCACTTAGAAAGCAGCTATCTGAATCTAGGGAAAGATTCATGCAGGGTGAGGTGTCAAAGGCATTAGAGAATGAAATAACCAAGTTCTTAGCTCAAGATAACTTAGGGATACGTCCAGAGGAGTACATGATGTTTGCTCCAAAGGGTGTTTCTCCAGGTAAAGCTAAGGGCGATCAAATGTTCCCCGAAGTTGGCAACTAACTCTAAATACCATGAAATATATCAAAAGGAAGATCTTGTGGCTATATACCACAATGATGATCCTGTCCTTAAAACTATCGAGATACCTCTGCCGAGCGTAGAGAGTTTTTATGGTAAGTCATGGGATGAGGCTGTGAAGTTGATAGACGGATACGGACTACACCCAAAGAACCAACGCTTCCAGCACCAGAAGGTTCCTGATAAGTTAGCTAACATACAGGAATTGATCCGTAAAAAAATGAGGCTCAAAAAAAGAGAAGTTGTGAGCCAGAGTGATATTTACGAAGAGCTTGAAAGTAATAGGCTTGAATATAAGGAGGAGATTGAGTGGATTCAATTACAGATTAAGAGAAGGTATCAAGGATATTGGTTTTTTAATAATGGGAAGCCTACCTACATTGATGGTTGGCATTATGTTTACTTAAACTTTTGGGACATTCAAAATGAGACTAGACAAGATAGTTTACCTTGGTATCGTGACCTTGATCGTAGGATTTTTCTATTTGCTCGCTATTGCTATACTACTACTGAGGCTGTTTATAAGTATCGTGTTACATATAGGACGCAAGGCGAGATCAAGACGAAGTATTTCCAACGTGTAAAGAACGCAGAAGAGTTTGCTGCTAAGTATCCTGCCGCATATATTGACGAAGGGGCTTATGTAGTTGACATGGGCTATAGAACCTGCTACGGATATATCTTCCCTAAGCGAAGACGTATTGGGGCGACATCTCAGGCGGCTTGTATGCTATACTGTATTGTTACAGAGCATAAACAACAGAAGGGTGGTATTCAAAGTATCACAGAGACTCAGGCTAAGAATGACGTTTACATTGATAAGATTGTAAAGCCTTGGCGTAAGATACCATTCTTCTTAAAGCCGTCTCATGACGGAACAGACTTCCCAAAGGAGAAGCTTTCATTCTCCTACTCAGCTTCAAGAGCGCAAGGTGCTACGCATAATCGTGCGCCTTCACATGACGGATGGATTGAGGCTCGTGCATCTTCAGAGAGGTCTTTTGACGGACAGAAGCTTCATGCATACTTGGATGACGAGGGTGGTAAGCACGGAGATAGTGGGGTATCAATCCCAAGAAGGTGGCAGGACGTTGTTCGTAAGTGTCTATCACAGGGTTTGCGTATCAACGGACTTGGTATGTTTACATCAACGCTTGGTGAATTTGAGGCAGGTGGTGGTAAGGAATTTTTTGATCTAATTAAATCTTCATATTACGATGAGCGAAACGAAAACGGATTTACAACTTCAGGGCTATTTACCCTATTTATCCCAGCATACGATGGGTACGATGAGTGCGTGGATGAGTACGGACTCTCAATCATTGAAGACCCAGCCGAACCTGTACGAAACTTGGAAGGTAACATTGTTACAAGAGGAGCGAAAACAATCTTGATGAACACTCGTAAAGACCTTGAAGAGAAAGGGCTTGATTTACGTTTAAATGGAGAGATTCGAGATAACCCCTGGACTTTGCAAGAAGCTGCGTCTAAGGCGTCTAAGAATAGCAATTTCGACCTATCTATTCTTCGTACTAGAATTAATCAGTTGAAGTTCGATAGGATATTTAGAACAAGGACTGTTTCATTAAGTTGGAAAGGGGCATTTGGTAGTGAGGTTGTTGTTAGCGATGATCCAGAGGGTAAGTTTGTTGTATCCTATTTACCTTCTATGGAGCAGAGAAATAAAAAGATTTTTGACTCAGCTAAGAACCAATGGATGCCTTCTCCTGACGTAGCCAATAAGTATATCTTAGGATGTGACCCATTCAAGTTTGGAAATCGAGATGTAAAGGGTAGAAGGAAATCTAATGGAGGTGGGGCTATGTTCTACAAGCACGATCCTTCAGTAGATTCTCAGGAGAAGCCTATTGACCAATGGATTTCAAATAAGTTTGTTGTCACCTACAATACTCGTGTTGACGATGGTAACACTTATTGCGAGGATATGTTAAAGCTTGCTTTATTGTTTGGAGCGCACGTCTATCCTGAAAGAAACGTACCTATTGTTATTGAGAAGTTTAGGGACTGGGGATATGAAGGGTACTTGCTTTCCGATATTGACGCTAATGGTAAGTTAGCCACTGCCCCAGGACGATACACTGGAGAGGCGGATAAGGAACAGATATTCACTGAGTTCATGAACTACATCAAGGTCTTTGGAAGAAGTGATAACCACTTAGAGATGCTTGAGGAGTGTTTAGAGATTAACGACCCTACCGAGATGACCAATTATGACTTGTTTGCAGCAGGTGGTATGGCATTGCTTGGGTCAAAATCCGCACTACCAAAGTATATGCAGGAGATGAACGAGGTTAGAACGATGAATGACTTGTTAGAATTTTTTGATTAATTTGTTTCATATTAGGGACATTTTTTATATTTGCATTTGATGTTGAAGTTTACGCCAATTATCTCATTCCCTTCTGACAGGATTCCTAAGGAAGAGAAAAACTCTTTGAGTTACATTACACAGGTAGCTCAGGCAATCTATTCTCGTTGGTATAACGGAAGAACATTGTATGGTCAGACGGCTACTGGATGGTTCCAAATGATGACTGACTATGGTGAGGGAAGGCAAAGTTCTGCTCCATACCGTGATTGGTTCTTGGGTGTTCAGAATGATAAAAACTCTCCAGTTAACAGAATGACTCAATATGCTCGTAAGGCATATACCAATGTTAGTTATGACATTGTAAGCCCTGCGCCAAAGTATGTTGCTGTTATTAAATCTGTTCTTGCTGCATCTGATTTTAAAGTTAAATGTGAGTCTCTTACTCCTACTTCTCAGTTTGAAAAACAAAAGCAGAAGTGGAGATTGTATTATGAAGAGAAGTTGTTAAATCCTCTTAGAGAAGAATTAGGGTTAGAAAAAGTAGTTCTACCTTGGGTTCCTCAAGATGAGATGGAGTTAGATATGTATGAGAAATATCAAGGGTTTAAGTTACCTCTTGAAAATGCTATGGAAGATATAGCTAAGCATACATTCAATATTAGTGATTGGGATAAGATACGTTTAAAGACGATTGATGGTTTGACTCAAACTAACTTTGCTGTTGGTCAGGTTTATGCAGATAAGGATGGTGTTACAAGAATGAGGTACATTAACCCTGCGGCATTCGTTACTGCTTATATAGATGAAGATGAAGAAGCTGAACCATCATTTGCAGGTCACATACAACGTGTTCGTATTGGTGATATTAAAGATAAGTTGTTGGAGCTTGGCGCACAGCCTCAAGAAATTGAAGGATTGGCAAGAATTTACTACGAAACTCAAGGATACACTGATAAGGACTTTAATTTTAATAGAAAAGATCCTGTAACTGGAAGATATGTTTGGGAAGACTTCTCTGTTGATGTCCTTCACTTTGAGTATCGTGCCAATGATTACGAATACTTTACTAAGCGTCAAACTAAAGATGGTAAGATTGTTTATCAAGATGAAGAGTTTGGTGTAACCAAGAAACCTTATGCTGATGGAAGATTACGTCAAACTGATGTTACTTGTATTCAGAATGTTTACGAAGGTAAATACATTTTAGGATCTAAGTTTGTTTATGACTTTGGATTGCAAAAGAATATCATGAGAGATTCTCGTGGTAATGCAGTTCTTTCATATTACTTTGAGCGTGTCCCAGGAAAGTCTATCGTTGAAAGATGGAAACCACACTTGGATTCATTAATGCTCACTTGGATCAAGTTGCAAGCCGCTAAATGGGCTGCTGCTCCTAAAGGTATTGTTGTTGATATTGGATTGCTTGCTAATATGGACTTGGGTATGGGAGCTATGTCTCCACTAGAGCTTGTTCGTATTCGCAGACAGACAGGTAATCAATTCATTAACTCTAAGACTGACATCTTGAATAAGGGTGGTAATATGCCTATTGCAGAATTACCAGGTGGTATCGGTCCTCAATTAGAGGAGTGGTTGACTTGCTGGCAAGATGATATGAATAGAATCATGGACTTAGCTGGTATCACTCCAACCATGGCTGCTATGCCAACTACTCCTACTGAAAAAGGATTAGGTGTTAGTGAGATGGAAGTGGATGCTACTAACCACGCTCTATTCCCTTTGAAGAAAGCTATTATGAGATTGAAGGAGAAGGCTGCTAAGAAGGCTATCCTAAAGACTCGTACAAATATGAAGTTTGATAAAGAGGTTCATAAGTATTATGCTAGTTTGCTTGGTGATGAAAAGATTGCAGCGTTAGATGCTTTTGAAGACTTGACATTGGAGCAGATTGGAATTAAATTGGTTTCAACTCCAACTAATACTCGTAAGAATCAAATACTTCAAGCTGCATTACAATCTATGCAAGCTGGAAAGAATGGCGTTATTGGAATTACTCTTGCGGATTACTTGTTTATTGAGAAAGAGCTTGAGCATGATAACGATGAGTTTGCTGCTTGGTATATGACTATTGCAGAGGAACGTCAGCGTAAGGTTAAGATGGAAGAGGCTATGCAACAGCAACAAATGAACGCTCAACTACAAGCTCAGGCTGCTCAACAAGCTGCTGAAGCTAAGGCTGCTGCTCAACAAGCCCTTGAGCAAATGAAGCAGGCTTCTATTATGACCGAGTATCAGCAGAAGGCTTTGCTTGAAGAAATTAAGCATAATCATAGAATGGCAGAGCTTGCACAAGAGGGGCAACTTGAGAAGCAGAAAGATGTCGAGATTTCGGGGAACTTATAAAAACAAAAAATAAATAGGCTATGGAAAATAATGATTTAATTATCCCTGCGGATTTGCAGGCGAGAGCAATGGTTGATGGTTGGTCAGACAGTCAACTTAGAGATGAGGCGATGAAATTAGAGGTGAACAATCAACCTCCTCCCATTGATCCAGGAGTTCCAGATTTAGAAGCTCCAGTTGCTCAAGTTAGTGCTGACGAAATCAATCAGCTAACAGGAAATGATAGTAACCATATCCCTCCTGTTGAACCCACTCCAGCTCCATCAGGTTTAAACTTAGAAGAGTTTGGCGTATCTAGCTACGAGGAGCTAAAGGCTATCGTAAATAAGGCTAAGGAATACGAGCCGATCGTTGAGAAGTATAAGCAGTATGACCCAATCATGCCTTATCTTAATGATGTTCAAAATCCTTTTGCTAATGACACAATCAATCGCTTAAATAACTTTGTTAAGAACACAGGTATTAGTGACTTGAGTATTGCATCTACAATTCTTGCTACAAGTAATGATGAGTTGAAAGCTAACCCTGTAAAGGCTATGGCTATCATGGAAGTGTTGAATGATCCAGACTTAGCTAACCTTGGTTTGAATAACTTGATGCAATACGTTGCAGATAAAAACAACATTGACATTGATTCAACTTACGATTCATTGGATGATATGCCAGTGAAAATGCGTGTAGAATTGCAGAAAACGCTAAAAAGTATTGAAAACAAGCGTCAAGAGTTTGATACAAAACAAGATTACTTTGGATATTTGCAAAACCAAAGAACCCAACAGGAGCAGGTGATGGCTCAAAGAATGGCTACTTGGGACAATGTCTTAAATGACATGGGGTCTAAAGTTAAGTCCATTCCTGTTAAGGTCGAACTCGAAAACATCGGGGAGGTAACTTTAGATTATGCGGTAAGCAAAGAAGATCTAAATAAGTTGATGCCTGATGTTCGAGCTATAGTTGGAAGCTTAAATCCTGACGAGGATGGCATAAGTACGGTTATGAAGGTTCTAGAAAACCGGGTATGGTTAGATAATAGAACTAAAATTATCAAAGAAGCTATCAAGACTGCTGAAGGGAGAATCCGTGAAGCAGAGGTACAGAGAGTACATAATGGAGGTTCAGTGGTAAATCGTACAGACGCTCCTTCCAGCGGACCAAAAACAAGTCCTCACCTAGAAGCTACTAAGGCGTACTTAGGTATAAAATAAAAAAAATAACTTTAAAAATTAAAAAAAATGGCTATTGTATATAACAATCCAGCTGCTTTGCCCCAGGGGTATGGCACAGGTGCTGACTCTTATGGTCAACACAACATTTTGTCATCTATTGACGCTCTTCCTCCAGATGTTTCTACTAAATTGTTTAAGCGTTTCGGTGGACAAGGTTTGGACATCTTGAATCTTTTGATTGCTCAAGGTGCTAAGCGTGTAGTTAACAACTCAAATGGTGCTTTTCACTTTGAAGAAGACCGTTACAATCAATCAATCACAGTTTCTAATGAGCCTGCTGCTGGTACAACTGTCACTATCCGTACAGCTACTGGGGATTTGGATCAACCTTATGTTGTTCCTGGTGACTTGTTGATTCGCATGAGTGATTTTGTTCGTTTGCGTGTTAATACTGTTACTCCTGAAGTAGGAACTAATGGATATTATGAAATTTCTGCTAGCTCTATTTCTGGTGCTTCAGTTGATATTGCTCAAAACGATGTTTTAGCTATCTATTCTTCTTCTTTTGGTGAAGATACTGCTCAGCCAAACGCTAAGGCTACTTACTGGTCTCGTTTCTATGCTCCAATGCAACGTCACAAGACTTCAGCTAAGATCACTGGTGATGCTTTGACTGATAAGGTTTTCCCAGTAATGATGGACGATGGCAAGACTTTGAAAGGTTTCCACTCACACTTGTTTGCACAACACGAATATCGTCACTTGTTGGGATTGGTTGGTGCTATGATTTTGGGTAAAGCTTATACTCCAAGTGCATTTTTGACTTCTGGTAACATGATGGATCCTGATGGATACAACAATAGTTCTTATGCACAAGGTATGGTTGATACTTTTGAAAATAGAGCTGTAACTACTCCATGGGATATTGGTACTGGAGACACTTTTGATATCCAAGCAATTTATACTTTGATTGCAGATATGAAAGCTAATTGGACTGGTAACGATTTGATTGGTTTGTTCTGTAAGGATTTGTATCAAGCTTTCGAGCAAGATGTTAGCCTTGGTAATTCAAACTTCTTAGCTAATACCAACATTGCTTCTACTCGTCAAGAGTCTGCTAAAGTAATCTTTGGTGACAATCAAGACTTTGAAACAATGATGTCTACTTTCGCTTTCTCTACCTTGACTTTGAATGGTAAGAATTTGAATGTTAAGTCATTTGATTTGTCTTATGACCCTACTTTGTTTGGAGCTGGATCAAACAACAAGTTCGCAGGAATGGGATTTGTTATGCCTGCTGAAAAGCAAGCTGACGCTTCTGGTTTGTTGCGTAACACAGTTGAGTTGATCTACAAGTCAATGGATGGTGAAGATCGTTTCATGAAGGTTTGGGATGATGGAGCTGCTTCTCCACGCAGACTTGGACCAAATGACAACTATGTAATCTATATGTTGACTCACTTCGGTTTTGACTGGTTCAAAATTGAGCAGTGTGGTTTGCTTTACAGAGATTAATTTCTCTAACGAATAAAAAGGGGGAGTGTGAAAACTCCCTCTTTTACTCTTTTAAAATAAAACAAAAAACAAAATAAATTATGTTATACAGAGATGGTATACGCTTAGAGCGTGAAGACTTGCAAGAACATATTGAAATCTTGCAACAAAAGTTCCCTACATTTTTCAGAAAGGAAAGTCCACTTCCAATTAAAATTGATTATATTAAGTCAGCTAAATTTTATATTGACTTATTTAGACCAGGTGGAGAAACATCTGCTGGTAGAGTTTTAAAATCTCCACAACCTAAAAAAATAAAATCTTATGGATTTGATGTAGATGACGGATTTAAAACTGAAGTTCGTTATTCTGAAAAAGCTCCTTCAACAAAAGGTGGAGATATTAAATGGGTTAATTCTTTAATAGAAATATCATCAGAAACAATATTAAGACCTTCCGTTGATTTAGAAAAATTGATTTTTTTATGGTTTTATTCTGATAATTTCGTTAATAATTATTGTGAAAATAAGAGAAAAGACGCTAAATTTGAGTTTATTATCCCAGAAGTTCAAGTAGAATCTAAGTACGATAATATCAAGTACCGCAGACGTTTGGAGGATGAGATTTTGATTGAAGATACTCGTATCTCCTACGATTCTTTGAAGTCTATCGCTAAGCTTATGAATATTAGCTTGAGAGGTGAAGAGAAAGTTGATCGTATTACATTCTTTGATAACTTAGTTAATAATCCTTCACGAGTTAAAAACTATGACGCTATCAAGGGTAATCAAGTTCCCGAAAAGGGAACTACTGTTGACGAGGTTGTTAGCTTGACTAATGTAAAGAACTTGGTTGCTAGTTTGGTTGACGGATTAAAGTTGTTTGAAGATGAGAGTGTCAATAAATGGAGAATCAAGGGTCCTGGAAAGGCTAAATACCTTTGCGATGTAGAAGGAGACTCAGAAGAGGCTAAAATGTTTAACCTTGTAGAGTACGTTTCTAACAATCCTGAAGCGTTTGAAATCGTTAAAGGGTTGGTGAAATAAAAGTAATTAAAAAAGTCTTAAAAGGGGTTAGGTTTCTTAGCCCCTTTTTTTTTATTTTTGTGTCTAAATCTTCATATTTTATGGCTATAAATATCGGTCTTTATTTTGATTGCGCTTCAAAGAAGACATACGTTAAAGATACAACTAATTACAATACAGAAGTACCATCAGGTGTTAGTGTTATTGGTCTTGGTGATTTAATGGGTCCTGGAAATACTTTGGTTTTTAGTAAACTAAGTATTGGTACTCCTCTTATTGCTGTTGATGCAGATCCAAGAGTTTCTGACTTATATAACTTGCCTACATTAGTGGGAGGTACAGGAGTTGTTCCTGGAGCTTATACTCTTAATTATAGTAATTACTATTCATTTGTAAATAATAACAATCCAGGTACTCAATACATTACGTTTCTTTTAACTAATGAGTTGTTAATTCCTTCTGTAGATTTAACGTCTATTTGGGCTGTTGGTGATTCTTTTACTTTAGCTTCTTGTACGGAAGTTGCAAATGATGGTACTTATACTATTCAAGCCATAGAACTTACAGGTTCATCTACTAAAATTACAGTGTCAGGAACGCCATTTACTGTTGGTGCTGGTGAAGATACTGCTGCTGTTTTTACAACAAATAAAGAAATTGCAGTTGTTGTTGATAAAGTTTATACATACACTGCTTGTTCAACTACTGTTACTCCTTGTGTAAGTGCTAACTACGATTGCACTTCTACTCCATTTGGTAACATCACCTTTGAGAATAGCACAACTTTACCAACAGGAGTTGTTATTGATAGCAACGTGTTCACTATTTATTATCCAAACGGATTGGATTTCACTCAATCTCCTAATCCTGGATATAACGATGAAAACCCTGTTATTGCTAATAATGTAAATTCAGTTTATATCTCTACATTAGCTACAGGTACTTGGAGTGCTAAGTTGGTGTTAAATACATCTCAAACTCAAACAGACGGATTGGTTTTAACTAATTCATCTTCTGTAGTTAAGGAGTTTAATGTAAGCTGCACAAGTAATATGTGCGGATTGTCAAGTTGCTT
>JACCEC010361498.1_pt1 | contig 24412 bp, 20 predicted proteins | sample 7450121 | NCBI WGS metagenome assembly JACCEC01 (sample SAMN15323455, study PRJNA562643) | freshwater metagenome | isolation source: river surface water | place: USA:Blue River Watershed | collected 2017-08-18 | reverse complement strand
GGGAGATGGGGTTAGAGTTTTTAGTCAAGTATCTAGGAAGAAACCAAGAAACACTACCTCTTCACCAATTAAGTTATTCCTTCAATTTGTACACCACAGAATATTTTACACCAGCAGAATGCTTACCGGGCTTGATTATTTCTTCAGGTCTTCGTCCGTCTGGATATAGGAGGTAGGTGGACTCTAGAAACTTTCCGTTTACCAAGACAATATTATAGGTGTTTGGGGTTAAGGGATTGAGGTTTTCTAAGGCTATGATTCCAATATAAACTCTTTCATTAGGTGCGATGCTTATTTCTTTTGTGGACAGATCAATAAAAAGCCTATTTTTAAGTTTTCCCGTCACCAAATATTTTTCAGGAAAATCGATGTAGTTCAACATAGGTAACCCATCCTTTTCCTTGACAACAACAGGATGAATATAAAAACCGGATGAATCCTGTCCCCAATCATAATTGAAAAAAAACTCTAAGCCTTCCATTTTAATAAAAGATTCTTCTGGGTTTGAAAAGCCTGAAACCATGGCAATTTTCACTCTAGCTGAAGAACTTAATCCATTTCCTTTACTTTCTCTATGCTTTTTTGAAAAATTGGAATGTACCAAAATCTTATCCGTAGGGACAATCTCCACAGGAGCCAACTCGATCACTTTACCCTCTTGACCAAACGAAGCATGCCAAGTCAGCCAATAAATAAAGAAGAATATAACTATCTTTTTCATAATCAGTTAATTAATAGATTAGGGAGAGGTGGAGTACCTCTCCAACTCTCCCAAGTAAGATTACTTTATTAAAGCGTCGCAGTCAGGGGAACTGTAATCAACACTAGTCCCCACATTAATCCAAAAAAACCGCTGTTTGCAAATAGTTTTGGTGATCACGCAGGATTCTCCTCCCCCAGTAACTACCGTTTCACATTCCTGACCAAACATTTTGGCATCTGCCTGAGAAGGTAGGAAAAACAAGCCTGCAAACAACCCTACCAGCATCACGTTTTTAAATTTTAAAGCTTTCATTTTTTAAAAAATTAGTTTGTCCCCTTTCGCACGATGCCGGGCGGGAAGCCTATACCCTTAAAAAATCACAGTGCCACTGCACTTTTTTATCACGATTAACCACCACCAAGCCAGGAGAAGGAGCAGTTAAAAAAATCAGCTTAAAAAAATCACCTTTTAAGAAGACTTGCCCGTTCTTCCTAAAAAAACTAGCTCAAAAAGTAGATTAAAAAATCACCCTTTTTGTCGCTCCATCTCCTGCTTGGTAAGTGATGGAAAGATACCCTTAAATGGCTTTGTTGGTGATAAAAAGGAAGAGAAAGAGAAGGAATAGTTTAGTAAAAAATGCCAAAAAATGGGATTTGGGGCATAGTTTTAGTAGATTTTGCTAAATGAAAGTTGAAAAGACTGCTTTTTAGTAAAAAATGCAAAAAATAACCAAATCCCATAAAGGGATTGGGAGTACAATCCAGACAAAAATTCCACTACCTACTCGTAAAAAGAATCCTAAGGAATTGTCCTAGACCCAGGATTACTTCAGTACAGGAAGCAGCACCTCTAGCTTTCCATCAATTCCCACTGGAACAGGAAGGCCTAAAATGCGACAGAGCATGGGATAGATGTGAATGTTTTGAAAAGGCTCCACCTTCAAGCCTTCCTTAATTTGGGGTCCTTTGGCATAAAAAATTCCCCACATATCGCGGTAAGATGGGCTAAATCCATGCTCCCCAAAGGTTTCCGTCTGAAAGCGAGCAGCATTATTTTGGTAGCGCATCCTACCCGAAGCATCGGCCAAGTAATACCCCTCCTTGGGCAGGATCAAAAGATCCCCCTTACGATTTGGAAATGCGGACAAGTCACTGTAATTGGCAGCGCTAGTCAAATCATCGACAATGATGTGTTGATTTCTACTTAGAAGTAACTTGATAACTGCCTTTTTCTTGTTAGGATCTTCTAAGTGAAGATGGGCCAAGGCCCCATTATTGACCACACGAGCAGCGATCCCTTCCGTCAATTGATCCAGTGGTATCAAGTGATCTTTCTGAATAGGTGTCATCCCATGATCGGAAACAATCACCACATGGATGGGGAGGTCAAAGCTTTCTAGGCCTTCAAATAAGGCACCGAGCTCATGATCCAATCGACCCAGCGTTTTCTTCAACTCCAAATCATTGTTGGGCCCATAGCGATGACCCGTATCGTCCATGTCGGAGAAGTAGAGTGTAATCAGTCGAGGGCGCTCGGCAGCGGGCAAGCGTAGCCAATCAAAGACTTTGGCAATCCGTGTGAGATTGGGCACTCCTCCATCGTAATCGTAGTAATAACTAGGGCGAATCCCCTGGATTGGGGCTTCCGTTCCTACAAAGAAGTAGCTCGCCGCCTTGATTCCGTTTTGCTCGGCAAGCACCCAGATCGGTGTACCTCCATACCAATAACCATCCTGTACAATATCCCGATTACCCATGGTATACACTTGGTCTTTGAAGGGTTCGTAAAAGGAATTGTCCACCAAGCCGTGGTGCTCGGGAAGCATTCCCGTGGCGATGGTGTAGTGATTGGGAAAGGTTTTGGTAGGAAATGAAGGGATCAAGCCTTTAGCAGATGTTCCCTCCGCAATAAATCGACTTAAATTTTCCGGCTGAAAGCGCTCCACATAATCGTGACGAAAGCCATCTAGGGAAATCAAGATGACAATGGGCTCTTTTTCTTGAGAAAAAGTTGCGGTCCAAACGGACAGCAGCAGAACTAAAACTAGAAAAGAGCGCTTCATTTTTTTTTAGTTAAAAATAGGAAGAGTCAAATTACCCTGCAAGAGGTATCAATTGGGAGAATCACTTCTTTATAGCTCCACCCGCATCAACCAATCGTTTTGGATTTCGTCCCCAAACGGGAAAGGATGGCTCCCAAAAATGCGGAGCCCATTTTTCTCGTAAAAACGAATCGCACGTGCATTGTGCTCCCAAACCCCCAGCCAAAGCCAAGTCTTTCCCTCCTGCCTCGCAAAATTGATTCCCGCATCAAGGAGCAGTTGCCCCATCCCCTTACCCCAAACTTCCTCCAAGGTATACAAGCGTGCCACCTCCACAGATCTGGGATCTTGGACGTCGGCCTGTGCAGCCGCCAAGTTGAGTTTGGTGTATCCTACAAGCTTCCCCCCCAGATTTGCTAGGATAAAAGTAGAGGCTGGCTCCTGCATTTCTTTGGTCAACTTGTCCTCCGTAAAGGCTTCAGCAAGATAGGCCTGCACATTTTCAGGTTTATTTCCTGCGGTAAATGCCTGCAAAAAGGAGGTTCGTGCAAGGGCTAAAAGCTCAGGTAAATCAGAATGGGTGGCTTTGCGCAGTTCTGGAACAGATGTATTCACAGCTTGATTAGAGTTTTTTGAGGGCTACTGAAATTTGCGAAATGGGAAACTCCCCCAAGATCGCCCGATAGTTGCCCTTGGGACTGATCACTACAAAACTTTTGCAGGGGTAGGGAAATTGAAAGAATTGCCTGGCAAAGACCCCATCTGGATCGGGAATCCAGCTATGTATGCCCGTATATTTTTCCAAGCCATGTGCTTCTTGGTACAGGTATACGGGTGGAGCGGTACCAAATTTCTGGGCATACTTGAGTACCGCTTCGTGATTGGATCGGAGCAGTTTGGGGTCAGAAGTGGAAGCAGCCGAATTGCACTCGTCCTTGCCCGGATAAAAAATCACCACCAAGGGCCGCCCTGCCTGAAAGTCGGCGAGCATTCCTAATTTTTCATAAAACAACTTGGCATTTGTCAGACCTGCTGGCATGCGATGGACGAGTTTTTGGTCTCCGGCCTTTTCTCCGGGAACACCAAAATATGGTCCAGAAAGAATCTTTTGTTCGTAGTCAGCGTAGGTGATTCGCTTGCCCAACTCATTGAAATAGCTTTGGGCAAGGAGTGGAATTGATAGAAAAAAGATAAGCCCGATTAGTCCAACACGCTGAACAAGTACTCCTACCTTCATTTATTTGGTTTCTTTCTGTGACGAAGCCACGTAATTCCCAAAGAAAATCACCACCGCGGCAGTTCCAAACATGATCAAACTGTAAATGGCAGACGGGATGGTCATCACCGAATTCATCAGCAGGGTAGCCGCTATGGTGATACCCAGGGTACCATTTTGTATCCCTGACTCAATCGCGATAGTCAAGCCCTGTCGGAAAGGAAGTTTGACTAATCTAGCTGTTCCAAAACTCAAAGCCAGCGTGGCTATATTCAGAGCTAGTGCGGCAGGGCCTGCTTCCACAAAGTAGCGAACCAAGTTTTCCTTCTCCTTCAGCACTGCAGCCACTACGATGATCACAAAGAAAATAGCGGAAATACGCCGGAATGGCAGATCCAATTTTGCGGCTAACTTGGGGGATTTAGCAAATACGGACATCCCCAGTACCACGGGAATGATGGTAATGACGAGGACAGATACGACCGTACCCACGACTTCCAATTGCTGTGCCTCCCCGCCAGGAATAAAGTATCCAATCGAATAATTGACCAAAAAAGGAATGGTAAACACGGTAATCACGGAAGAAAAAGCAGTGAGTGTGATGGAAAGTGCAGCATCCCCCTTGGCCAGGTGTGTAATCAAATTGGAGGTAGCTCCTCCGGGACAAACCGCCAGAATCATCAAACCGACAGCAAGCTCAGCGGGGAGTTCAAACAAATTGGCTATCCCAAAGGCAATGATGGGAAGAAAAACGAGTTGATTGAGTAGTCCAATCCCAACCGCTTTGGGATAGATCAAAATGCGCTTGAAGTCTTCGATCCGTAAACTCAGTCCCATGCCAAACATGATGACAGCTAGGGAAAAAGGCAAGAAAAGCTCAGTTAAAACACTGGATTGCATAAAATATAGGTTGGGTGATTAGATTGGGTTCATCTAAGTTAAAACAAGCCGCTTGCAACAGCAAATCCTATGTATGTTCCAATGGCATTGCCCAAACTTCCTACCAGAATTCCTGGAATCAGCAAATCAGGGCGGTTTAGGCTTTCCGCAGCTGCTAGGGCAGTGGTATTTCCTCCGATATTGGCCTGAGAAGCTACCGCAATCATGTCCCAATCCATTTTGAATAGGGCTCCTACCCCAAAGATCACGAGCCCATGCACTAGGATCAATACAGTTACAAAAAGGATTAGGGTGAGCGCGAGATCTCCCACGTCGACCAATGCACTCAAATCACACAAGGTGCCGATGACTGCCAAAAACAGGAGAATAAAGAAGTATCCTAAGGTATGCTTCCCCTGGAGTTGCTGTACTGCTGGAAACTGGGCAAGGATCAATGCGATTGAAGTCAAGAAAAGAATTTCAGGCACTTGGGGAAACCAGATCACCAAGGCCTTACTTACCGCAATCCCCATAAATGCCATCGTAAACAAGGCCGCTAAGGGGCCCAAAGCAATCGATTCTTGGCTTTGCATTTTTTCACCTCCAGCAGCAGAGGCTATCTTTTTGCGTGGATACAATTTCTGCAAGTACTTGGGCAAAATAAGCGTTGCAATGATCCAAGGGGTACCTACTAGATTGTCCACAACCGTTGCTGCAGCAAACAGTGTTCCTGCCTCATTGACCTGGTAGTGTAAGGCGATCGCATTGAAATTGATCGCGCCCCCAATGTAGGTGCCCGTGTACATTCCAGCGATGGCCGGCGCCAAGGCACCGATCGTGTCAGCCGGCTGCACAAGTACCCAGGCAGTGAGTACCCCAATGACGGTGGCCAAAGAACCCAGTAAAAAAAGGAGCAATAGGGGAAGGCCTGCTTTTTTCAAGCTTTTGAGATCTACTTCCAGCAAGGCGATAAATATGCCCAGTGGAGCGAGATACTGGAAAACCCCATCGTACACAGGATGCCCATCCATAGCGCTTGGAATCAATCCTGTATTGGCCAATACCGCACAAATCAAAATCACAAAGATCGGGGTACCTACCGACTTGCCCCAAGAAAATCGGGTAAGCCAACTTGCAAAAAATACCGCCAAACAAAGTGTGGCGGCGACAAACAGATAGGAAGAAGGACCAGACATTCCGAAAAGTAGAAAAAAATTATTTAGTTCTGGTGAATTGGGAATTGCATTTATAATAAGTACCCTGCCTGCGGCCGGCAGGCAAGTACAATGTACCAAGATTCTTAAGGAGTGTTATTCCGGTCCCATTACAATTCCCAAGTTCGGCATTCATAAATCAGCGTCCGGCGTTCGATATTTGATTTCAAATCCGTATTTCGTACTTCGTATTTCTTGCTTTGTAGTCGCATGACTGCCCCAGACCGTAATCTTTCGGTTCTCGTCTGCCTGTCATTAGAAAGTCCTCTTGGCTCTTGCTTATTGCCTCTCTTAATGTTGAACTCCGGACGCTGAGCGCTGAATGTCGAAGTAGGGATTCGAAGTGGGAGCAGAATGCAAGTCTTGATCCTAAATTCTTGATAATAAAAAGTGAACCACATAGGCACATAGAAAAAACTATGTGCCTATGTGGTTTATTCATTAAATTATATCTCGTCCCTTACCTGCCTGTCGGTAGACATATTTCTTGCCTCTCAGTACTTGATACTATTTTTTAATATCGAACGCCGGCCGCTGAACTCTGAATATCGAAGTAGGGATTCGTAATGGTACTGGAATAACGCTCCTAAAAAAAAATGGTAGATGGTACATTGTACTATCTTTTCATACAACCCTATCCAACAACTCAGCTACTTGCTTACTTCCGGTTTTTCTAGAATAGGCTTCCAAGGAACCTATTGCTTGGGAATTTCCTTCAGTTTGGTACAAGGTTCGAAGTGCAAGACGCATCGCCGATTGATCCGCATGGGACAGTACTGCCCCAGCACCTGCCTTCGTTAGGATTTCCGAACTATCTCCTCGCGGATCACCCAAAGCCAATACAGGAAGTCCAGTGGCAAGGTATTCAAACAATTTGCCCGGGATATTCCCTTTGGCATTTTTGGTATCTGTCAAGATCAATACCAGGGCATCAGTCTTGGAATAAAAATCAAATACCTCATGATGAGGAACATAGCCTGAAAAGTGAATGTGACTCTGTAGCCAAGGATCGGCCTGTACTTGTTGCTGCACCTGTTCGCTTACCTTCCCTACAAAAGTCCAAGAGACCTCCTCTCCTGCTGTCTCAAATTCAGCCTTTAAGGCCTGCATCAGAGGAATTGGGTTGCGGATGGCATCAATGATTCCTGTATATACCAAGTGAAGCCGATTGGCTGCTTTGGGCCGGGGAGTAAAATCTTGCGGAATGTCTGCCGGATCATAGCCATTGGTGATCAGGTCAATTTTTCTTCCTGAGAGTTTTTCCAGGTCACGCTGGAAGGTTGGGGAAATGGTCACCACCACATCTGCTTGTTGCAATACCTTCTGCTCCAGAACTTCGTGCCTTCTTCGGATAAAGGGGAGCATGGGTAAGGTGTCTAAAAACTCCCACTGCGACCAGGGATCGCGAAAGTCTGCCAACCAGGGTACACCATGTTTTTGCTTGAGTTGCTGTCCAATCAAGTGCAAACTATGGGGAGGACCAGTAGTAATGATGGCTTGAAATTGTCCTTCCTTGAGCAATTGACTTAGAAATTGAACGGAGGGCTTCACCCAAAAAACTCGAGGGTCCGGCACGAGGAGGTTGGCACGTAGCCAGATGGCTATTTTCTCCAGAAATCCCTTTTTTGGTTGCTCCAAAATACGGCCGGGATGGCTTTTTCCATGCTTTTTTACCTTAGCAAACAATTGATACGGCTCCCAGATGGGAAATCGGATGACCTCCAGATCGGGAGAAATTTCTTTGAGGAGGGTTTCATCTTGGAGATCGAAGTCAGGATTTTCAGGCGTAAAAATCACCGGTTCCCAACCTGCTTCGGGAAGGTATTTGGCAAACTTCAACCAGCGTTGTACACCCGATCCTCCACTAGGAGGCCAATAGTAGGTGATGATTAACACGCGTTTTTGCATGGGATTCGATGCGCTAGTCAAAACTTGAGACTTGCAAATGTACTAAAAAGAAGAAGGGGAAATTGCTTTCCCCTTTTTGTTAAACATTAGAGTTATTCTCCTTGCCCAAGTGAAAATCCTTTCACTCCATCAAAGGTGTAGAGGTGCTCCGTTTTGACGAAATCAAGTCCAAGACCTTGGACTTTTTGAAGGAGGTCTATCACTTGGGTATGCGTGAGTACCTTTCCTTCTTCTACCTTGAATCTGCATCTCCAGTGGTCAGTGCAGAAGGTTTCTTTCATGCCATCTGGGAATACCTTAACTCCCCTATTGGTGATCAGGCTCAGTTTCAATCCACCGGTATCAAGCGTATTCAGGAGATTACCCAAAACATTCGGATCCCGATGATTTTGGTCCCAGTCTAGGAATACGTCTACCCCGATCAATTCTTTTTTTGCCTTTGGTTTAGGTCGCAAGGCTACATCCATTGGTGCAGTGCTTTCTTTTCCAAACACAGCTGGCACCATTTGACTAGGCACTTGTCCTAGGCGTGCAATGACTGCCTGAGCAAATTCCTGAGTGCCTACTTTTTTAGTGGATAAGCCTTCTTGGTAGATGTCTCCAGTGTGGATTCCATCTTCGAGCGTTTTCATCCAGGCGTTGGAGATTTTCTCTGCAATCTCGGGCTGACCGATGTGCACCAGCATCATGATGGCTCCGTTCAATAAACCCGATGGATTGGCAATGTCCTTGCCTGCAATGTCAGGAGCAGAACCATGAATGGCTTCAAACATGGCCACTTCCTCGCCTACATTGGCAGATCCGCCTAGGCCAACCGATCCGGTTACTTGTGCAGCTACGTCGGAGATGATGTCTCCATAAAGGTTGAGCGTCACTATCACATCAAAAATCTCCGGTCGATCTGCAATCAAGGCTGTTCCGATATCGATGATTTTGTGGTCCGTTTCGATACTTGGGTACTCCTTAGCTATTTCTTCAAAAGTCTTGTGAAAGAGGCCATCCGCAAGCTTCATGATGTTGTCTTTGGTCATGCAGGTAACCTTTTTGCGACCATATTTTTTGGCATACTCAAAGGCATAGCGAATGATTTTTTCAGATCCAGGCTGCGAAATTACCTTCAAGCATTGGTAAACCTCCTGGGTTTGGCGGTGCTCGATTCCTGCATACAGATCTTCTTCATTCTCACGAATAATAACCAGATCAGTTTTCGGAAAATGCGTTTTAATAAAAGGCGAATAGGCCTTGCAAGGGCGTACGTTGGCATACAAGCCAAAGGACTTGCGGGTAGTTACGTTTAGTGACTTAAAGCCTCCACCCTGGGGAGTGGTGATGGGAGATTTCAAAAAAACCTTGTTGGCACGAAGGGACGCAAATGAATTGGGCGCCATGCCCGAACTGATTCCCTTTAGGTACACCTGCTCTCCAATTTCAATGACTTCGTACTCCAATTGAGCACCTGAGGCATCTAAGATTGCCAAGGTAGCTTTCATGATTTCAGGGCCGATTCCGTCTCCGTAGGCTACGGTAATTTTTGTTTTGGAGTTCATGGGAAAAATGTGGGTTTAGATTCTTGTCATTCGAGCCGCAAAAGTACGAAAAAACACTGGCAAATGGGTACCGAGATTCAAAAATTCTCGTTATGATATGAATAAAAAATAGTCGATTTCAGCTGCTTTGAGGGATAATTTAGGATTTTCTCCCAGCTTGAATTTGGTAGTGTTGGAGGGTGAGGTATATTTGTCTGAACTATGCCGCATGACTATGTCTGAATTTGTCAATATTCTCACCGAAGAACGACAAGGTATCCTCTACCTCACCATCAACCGAGAGGATAAACTCAATGCCATGAACCTCGCTACCTTAGAAGAATTAAGGCAGGTGTTTGATCAGGTAATGGACGACAAATCCATCAAAGGCGTCATCCTCACTGGAGCCGGTGAAAAAGCCTTCGTGGCAGGTGCCGACATCACCGAAATCGCATCCCTCAACGAGGTCAATGCACGGAAATTTGCAGAGAGCGGGCAGGAAATTTTTGCGATGATCGAAAACTGTCACAAGCCAGTAATAGCAGTTACCAATGGCTACACACTTGGCGGAGGATGTGAGTTGGCTATGGCTTGTCACATGCGCATTGCCACCGCAAACGCGAAGTTTGGACAGCCTGAAGTAAATCTTGGCATCATCCCAGGCTATGGCGGTACTCAGCGTCTCACGCTTCTCGTGGGCAGAGGTAAGGCCAATGAGTTGATGATGACGGGAGATATGATTGGTGCGGATGAGGCCAAAACCTTAGGACTAGTCAATCATGTGCTGCCTACCAAGGAAGAAGCGATCTCAGCTGCAGAGTCGATTTTGGAAAAAATAATGAGCAAAGCCCCTCTTGCCATCGGCATGGTAGTCGATTGTGTGAATGCTGTTTTCCTCGAGGAAAATGGATATCAAACCGAGGCCAACTCCTTTGCGCGCTGCGTCAAATCGGGAGACTACAAGGAAGGAACCTCTGCATTTTTGGAGAAGCGGAAACCAGTTTTCCGTGGGGAGTAAGTGATCCAGCCACCCATGGGAGCACTCAAAAAACTTGCCGGACAAACTGCCATTTATGGCTTAAGTAGCATTTTAGGGCGCTCCATCAATTTTTTACTGATCATCATTTACACCGGGTACCTGAGTAAGTCAGACCTGGGTGCTTTTACAGGCATTTATGCGTTGATCGGCTTCTTGAACATCGTGTTTACCTATGGGATGGAAACTGCCTTTTTCCGATTTTCTACGGGAAAAAATCAGGATCCAACGCGAGTATACCACAATACCCAAACCCTACTTGTCTTATCCAGCCTTGTGCTGGGATCAGGAGTCTACCTCGCCGCACCGCTATTAGCAGAATGGATGGACTACCCCGGTCAAGCTTATTTATTCCAGTGGACGGCACTTCTTCTGGCTTTTGATGCGGTACTGGCTATTCCATTTGCCAAACTCAGGTTAGACAACAAGGCCAAAATTTTCGCAGGGGCGAAATTGATCAACATTCTGCTGAATGTGTTTTTCAATATACTTCTCCTGATTTGGATTCCTGGATGGATTCAGAGCGGCGACCTTCCAGCAGGGTTCATGGGCTATCAATCGGGCTGGGGCGTAGAATACATCCTCATTTCCAACTTGATTGCCAATGGCTTAATCATCCCACTTGTCTGGTGGAGTGCTGGCTTCTTTTCTTTCCGCTTGGAGAAAGAAATCCTACAACCCATGTGGTCCTATTCACTCCCGCTGCTTTTTATGGGGTTGGCTGGGGTGACCAACGAACTTATTTCTCGGCTGCTTTTTGAGTATGTGTTGCCTGCCAACTTTTACCCTGGGCTAAATTCTCGGGAGGCGGCTGGTATTTTTGGAGCCAATTTCAAGTTGGCCATTTTGATGAATTTGGTAATTCAAGCCTTTAAGTATGCTGCGGAACCCTTCTTTTTCAGGGAATCCAAAGAAAAAGACTCTCCTCAACTGTATGCACAAGTCATGCATGGATTTATCCTATTTTGTGCCCTGCTGATGATCCTGATTTCGGTCAATTTACACTGGATTGGACCGCTTTTTCTCAAGGGAGAGGCCTACCAAATCGGGTTTTCCATCGTGCCAATGCTGTTATTGGGTTACTTACTGCTGGGTATTTATTTCAACTTATCCATCTGGTTTAAATTGACGGATAAGACCAACTACAGTTTCTGGATTACTTTCGTTGGTGCCTTAGTTAGTGTTGCGGGAATTGCACTATTGGTTCCGATATGGGGATTCATGGGTGCGGCTGTAAGTACCGTAGCCTGTTACTTGGTGATGACAGTAGTCTGTTATTTCTATGGGCAGAAATACTACCCTGTTCCCTACCAAACTACCCGTGGTCTTGGCTATTTAATTCTTGCATTCGCATTGAGCTATGCAGGGTTTTATATGGAAACTGGTGCAGCAGGCTTGGATTTTATCCTAAAAAATTCGGGCGCACTTTTATTTCTCGTTGTAGTCTTTTTTGGAGAGCGTTCCTTTTTCAGATCCCTCCTTGCCAAAAAATCCTAAATAAGCATGGCATCCCCCCCTTTTCTTCAGTCAAATTGAGGAAAAGGCACTATGTTTGTATAGATGATTTGAAATCCCATCCATCAGTGAGAGTTACCCCCATTTTTCTTCTTCTTTGCTTCTTTTTTCTGGGTCCAATTGCAGGATTTCCACAGGGCTCATTGTCTAAAAAGGAACTTAAAGCACAAGAACAGAAAGCAAATGCAAGTCGTTTTTTTATTGAAGGAGAAAAAGCATTTGCCTTGGGAGATTTGGAAAAAGCTTACCAATATTTGGCAAAAGCAAGAGAGTTTGCTCCAGATGAGCCTGCAATCTCTTTCAAATTGGGAGAGGTCCTTTTAAAAAATAACCAGGCCGATAAAGCACTTCCCTTTGCTCAGCAAGCAGTAGCTGGAGATCCCGAGAATTTATTCTATGTCTTGCTGGTAGCCGAAATTTACACCAGTTTGAATAAACCCTTGGAAGCGGCAGCGCTGCTGGAAAAATTGACCACAGGATCCACTAAAAACCAGCAATACAACTTGGAGTTGGCATCGATTTACTTGAATGCCAATGAGTTTGACAAGGCCTTGATAGCCCTGGATCGTGCAGAAGCCTACTATGGGGTACGCGAACCGTTTACCGTCCAAAAACAACGCATCTACCTACGCAAAGACCAACTTTCCAAAGCGGTAGAGGAAGGCGAAAAATTAATCTCCTCCTTTCCTGGAAATCCGACCTATGTGCTTTCACTGGTCGAGATTCTGTACAACAATGCTAAGTTAGATCAAGCCATTGAATTGGTCAGCGCTGAAATCAACAAATACCCAAACCAGCCTGAACTTCAGCTTGCAGCCTTCTCCCTCTACGGAGAAAAGGGGCAAGTTTCTCTAGCCAACACCTATTTACTGGAGGCCATGGCTAGTCCAGACCTTGCTGCTTCTTCCAAGGCTAGCACCTTTCAAGGCTTGTTGCAAGAGTTAAAAACCACCGAACGGGAAAAATTGCTCGACAGCCTAGAAGCCTTGTTTACTGAAATGCATCCAGCCGATGCCAGTGTATTGGAAGCCATGGGCAACAGAAGAAAAGCAGGAAATAAGTTGGGTGAAGCACTCGAATTGTACAAGAAATCCTTGGCTATTCAGCCCAAAAACGAAAGACTTTTGGAGGAAGTGATCGTCAACTCCTTTGAGACGAATACCAATTACGAGGCAGTGGGAAGTTATACCAGGATCGCTATTGAAGAATTCCCGGAAAGCGCTGAATTTTGGTTTTACGAAGGGGTACTCCTCTCTGCACAGAAGAAAGATTCGGTAGCCATACAAGCCCTTGAAACAGCCCTGCGGCTGAATAAAGAAAAGAATCCTCAATTGGCCCAGGTAGCCTACAGCACCCTGGGGAACAGTCTTTACCAGCTGGGTGATCAAGTTGCTGCCTTTTCAAGTTTTGACAAAGCTCTTGCTCTCAATCCAAATGACGAGCAGGTATTGAATAATTATGCTTATTTCCTTTCGCTAGCCAAACAGGACTTGGCCAAGGCCTTGGAGATGGCCCAGCGGGTAGTGAAAAAGCATCCAAAAAATGGAACCTACCTAGACACCTTGGCTTGGGTTTTGTATCAACTCAATCGCTATGCAGAAGCAGCTACTTATCTGGAAGAAGCATTGAAGTTTGAAAAGCAGCCCAGTGGTGTGCTGATGGAACACTATGGAGATATTTTATTTCGCCTGGGAAAGGTAGAGGATGCGGTTTCTTGGTGGAAAAAAGCAAAGGAAAGCCCAGAAGGCTCAAATCAGCTCGAACAAAAAATTAAAGAACGACAACTTCATGATTAAAATGCGGCTAGTTGCAGTAATGATGCTTGTCTTCTTGAGCTGGGGATGCGCTCAAAAAGTCACTACCCAAATTGGGGGTGAAGAAATGGAATCCTTTGCCCCTCGTACGGCGCAGTATGACTATTTGCAAGCCAAAGCCAAACTGGTGCTAGAGGAAGATTCGGGCAAAATCACTCGTGGAACCCTGCAGTTGCGTGCAAAAAAAGACAGTCTAATTTGGTTTTCGCTTTCTCCTGGCCTGGGAGTAGAAGCTATCCGTGGATTGCTGAGCGAGAAGAAAATTCAAATCCTAAATCGAATGGGGACTGAGGACATCAACCTGAGCTATGCGGAGTTTGAACAGCGATTTGGTATTAAATTGACCCTGGGTTTATTTCAAAATATACTTTGGGGAGATAGTCCCTATCCTGCCAGCTATGAAGATCGTCTAGTTCGGGTAGGAAAAAAATTCGAACTTACGCAGGTTCGTGAGCAGGTCCGGTACTTTAGTAAAATTGATACCCGGCATGGTAAAGTCTCGGATCTCTCGAGTACTTCTATTGCTGGCAAAGGATCAGTTTTGGCTAGTTTTCCTGATTACCAAAAATTCGAAGCGCAATTCTTCCCTTCAGAGGTTTTAGTTAAAGTTGCTTTTGAGGCGCCAGAAGTAGCTCAAAATTTTAGGATTTACATCACTTGGACTACCTTAGATCCTCAAGCGGGTCCTTTAACCTTCCCTTTCCGATTTTAATCCCTATGAAGAGATTTACGAGTCTGTTTTTACTTTTTTACATCCTATTTCTCTCGAATGTGGTGCTTGCACAGTCCACCAAATCTCGTGAGCAATTGGAGAAAGATAAGGTGGCAATTCAGGCCCGTTTGAAAGAATTTGATGCCATCCTCAAACAAACATCAGCCACCAAAAAAACATCCATTGGACAGCTGAATGCAATCACCAGTCAGTTTCAGAGCCAAAATCGCTTAGTCAATACCTTGGATCGAGAGGTGAGCTTATTATCCAACGAAATCCTGGAAATTGAAAATAAAATTGCAGGCCTAGAAAAGCAACTGATCGATTTGAAAGCGGAATATTCGCGCATGATTTACAACTCTTCCAAACTAAATCGAGGTCTTTCTATTGTGGCTTTTGTATTCAGCTCTAGTAATTTCAACCAGCTGTACATGCGTTTGAAATACCTGAGGCAATACACTGAAAGTAGAAAAAAACAGGCCGAACAAATTGAGAAGCTATCCACAGAACTTGCCAACCAACGCATTCAGCTCGATGAGCGAAAGGTAGACAAAGAGGTAGTGTTGTTGGAAGAAAAAACCGAAAAACAAAAACTCGAGGTCATGCGCAAGGAGCAGCAAGGCCTAGTGAATACACTTTCTAAAAAGGAACGGGATATTCAAAAGCAAATCACTGCTACCAAGAAGCAGCAAGAGCAATTAAACCGGATGATTAAGGCAGCCATCGAAGCTGAAATTCGGGCTGCTGAAACTGCCTCCAAAAAGGAAAATAGTACCAGTACCAAAAAGGCGGGCACCAGTATGCCAATGACTCCAGAGGCTGCGGCTTTATCGAGTTCCTTTGCAGGCAATAAGGGCAAGCTCCCTTGGCCAGTTGAGCAGGGGATTGTCTCCCAGGGCTACGGCACCTATCCACACCCATCTTTGAAGGGAATCACGCTCGATAATGATGGTATCGATATCCGAACTCAGCCCAACGCAAGTGTGCGCGCTGTTTTTGATGGAGTAGTGACCAAAATCACTTCGATTCCTGGATATGGAAATACCATCATCATCAAGCATGGAGAATACTTCACCATGTACAGCAGATTAAAGTCAATATCAGTGAGCAATGGCCAAACTGTCAAAGCAAAAACTGCCATTGGACAAGTGGCTACTAATGCGGATGGTATAGCCGAGGTTCACTTCCAAACTTGGAAAGGACTACAAATCATGGACCCTGCAACCTGGATTACTGCCAAATAGGTTAAAAAATCTTACATTCATAAAAAAGATACACATCAATAGCCAATCTCCTTGGGTAAGCGACTGATACTTGTATCTTTGTATCTCTATCTTTAAACGCACAGCATTATGACTACATTAGGTTTTCTTCAAAATATTGGGGGAGGTTCGTTGATTTTGATCATTCTTGTGATTCTCCTTTTGTTTGGTGCTAAACGAATCCCTGAATTAGCTCGTGGACTTGGACGTGGTATCCGTGAATTCAAAGACGCGACCAAGGACATCCAAAATGACCTCGAAGAGGGAATGAAAGACAAGAAAAAGTAATTTTCTAGTTCGATTCTTTTGGAAAAGTATCGTTCCTTCGACGAAATCCAATTTGCCCTTAAAAATGGGAATAGTGATTGTCGATCGATTGTAACCTATTACCTACAAAATATTCAGACGAAGGCGCATCTAAACGCCTTCGTCGAAGTTTATGCCCATTCCGCACTTGAAAAAGCTGCTGAAGTGGACCTAAAAATCGCCAATGGCACAGCAGGAAAACTTGCTGGGATGGTCATTGGCATCAAAGATATCCTCAACTATGAGGGACATGCCTGCACTGCAGGATCAAAAATCCTAGAAGGCTACATCGCACAATTTACTGCAACCGCAGTACAACGACTCTTGGATGAAGATGCCATTGTCATAGGTAGACTTAATTGCGATGAATTTGGCATGGGTAGCTCAAATGAGCATTCAATTCATGGTAAAGTCTATCAAGAGCTGGACCCTAATCGAGTGCCTGGGGGATCCTCAGGTGGTTCTGCGGTAGCAGTTCAAGCCAATTTATGTACCGTTTCCTTAGGAACGGATACTGGTGGATCTGTACGTCAGCCAGCCGCATTTACTGGAGTGATTGGGATGAAGCCTTCCTATTCCCGAGTTTCGCGTTGGGGTCTGATTGCCTACGCGTCCTCATTCGATACCATTGGGGTTTTTTCATCTAATATTCGCGATAATGCTCGGGTGCTCGAGGTGATGGCGGGCTATGATCCAAATGACAGTACTTCTTCCCAAATAGCGGTAGAGCCATACAGTACCCTGTCTTTTCCATCTAAATCAGTAAAGGTGGCCGTGTTGAAGGAGGCCTTGCATGCACCTACTTTACAACCCGAAATCAAACGCAATACCCTCGCAGTAATCGAACGCTTAAAACAGGAAGGCCACGAGGTTCAGGAGGTAGAATTTCCTCTCTTAAAATACGTGCTCCCCACCTATTACATTCTCACCACAGCAGAGGCCAGTTCCAATCTATCCCGTTTTGATGGGGTAAATTATGGCTATCGAGCTCCCTATGCACAAAATCTAGAGCAACTCTACAAGGATAGCCGAAGCGAAGGTTTTGGTGAGGAAGTCAAACGACGAATTATGCTAGGAACATTCGTGCTTTCTGCTAGCTATTTCGACGCCTATTTCACTAAGGCTCAAAAAGTTCGACGCATCATTAAAGAAGTTACTGAGAAATTATTAACAGATTTTGACTATCTTTTGCTTCCAACTACACCCACTACCGCTTTTCGATTTGGGGAACATGGGGATGACCCGGTGGCTATGTATTTGGAAGATTTATTTACCGTGCAGGCCTCCGTATCGGGTGTGCCTGCAATTTCCCTTCCTAACGGAAAGGACGATTCTGGAATGCCAATAGGGCTTCAGGTAGTTTCCAACTCCTTCAAAGAAAGGGAGTTGTATGCATTTAGCCAATATTTAATTGGCTTAACTTTAAATTAAATTAAGCGATGAAGAAGTATATTCTCAACCTAGTTGTGGTACTTGTGAGCAGTATTTATTTTTTCAGCACCGATGCTTTTGGGCAGCGAGATGAAATGGAATCAATAGGCAATGTGGAAGGCGTCGTGATGCCCAACTACCACTACGATTATGTGCCTGACTTTACTTACCAAGAGGTGGCAGATCGCATCCAGGCCATGAATCTTGAGATGCCTTTTGAATTGAATGATCGGGTTTTTTCTTTTATCCAATACTTCACTGTTCGCAATAGAGAGTACATCAAGATGGTATTGGCCAGGAAGGAGCAGTATTTCCCCATGTATGAGGAGACCATGCGAGACCACGACATGCCTTCAGACATCATCTACCTCTCCATTGTAGAGTCAGGCCTAGATCCAAAAATCAAATCGAAAATGGGAGCGGTGGGATTATGGCAATTTATGCCAGCCACGGGCCGAATGTATGGCATGCAAGCCAATACCGACATGGACGACCGCATGGATCCTGAAAAGTCTACCGTTGCCGCAGCCAAATACCTCAAGTCACTTTACAAAATGTTTGGCAACTGGGAAGTGGCTTTGGCGGCTTACAATTGTGGGCCAGGAAATGTCCGCAAGGCCATTCGCAGATCTGGAGGAAAAACCACTTTCTGGGGAATTTACGACCACCTCCCCAAAGAAACACGGAGTTATGTTCCTCAATTTCAAGCGATGCTTTACGTGCTCAACCACTTGGAAGAACACAACCTGCATCTGGAGGAACCAAGCTATCCTTTGGAATACGAGTCCATTAGTTTCAATCGTGCATTTAACTTGGAAAGGATGGCCGACCTTTCAGGCATTTGCTTGGCGGATTTAGAAAAACTAAACCCTTCCATCAAAACCCGAAAAATCCCCGAGTCACACCAAACAATCGCGCTGCGAATTCCAAAATCAAAAGTTCTATTTGTGAAAGAAAATTTGGCTTGGATCAGTGATTCTCTGGGAAAAAGCGCACCCGTATTGCTGGCTACAAATCCGGCACTCCCTTCAAGTGCTTCTCCTGAGGCAATTGCCAGTACATCTTCACGCCTTACATACAAAGTGAAGTCTGGGGATGCTCTAGGCAAAATCGCAAGCAGACATGGTGTAAGTATTTCTCAATTGAGAAGCTGGAACAAGCTCAATTCCAACTTAATTAAGGTGGGCCAGATCTTGATCATTCACACTGGTAAAGAGGAAAGCACGATTACTTCTTCCACACTAGCGTTTAATGAAGTCAGTGCTTCCAGTTCCAAAACCTACACGGTGCAACCTGGAGATTCCTTGTGGATTATTTCAAAGAAACATTCCTTGACCATTGAACAAATCAAGCGACTGAATAACCTGAATAGTACCAACATCAAACCTGGGCAACGGTTGATCATAGGCTAATATTATCCTTGATGAATCCCATTCCCTTCTCTAAAATGGATAGCACTCTCCTTTTTTACAAAAAACACATGAACCCAATCCAAAGAGCCATTCAATTTTGTCTCCTTCCACTTTTCTTTTTGCTACTATTCTCTTGTTCTGAAGAAAATGGGGAAACTTCCAACTCGCTAAAACCAAAAGCCAAAGGTGATATTGGCGAGATCGTGTTGGCTATAGATTCTACCAAATGGGCTGGACCTGTTGGGGAAGAACTACGGGCCATCTTTGAGGCAGATCTACCAGGAATGCTCCGCTCTGAACCTCAATTCAAAGTACATCGAGTAGATCCTCGTGCGATGACACGCATGCTCAAAATGTACACCAACCTGATCTATGTAACTACTTTTGATGATAAAAAAGGGGGGAGTCAAGCGATAAACGCTCAATTTACCCCTGAATCCAAGGCAAAGGCAGCAGCAGATCCAACCATGTATTCACTCCGCATGGAGGATGAATTTGCCATAGGTCAAGAAGTACTTTATTTGTTTGGCAACAATGAAGCAGAATTGATTGCCAACTTGCGGAAAAACAAAGATCAACTTCAAAACCTGTTTGAGGTTCGTGAACGAAACCGTTTGGCCAAGCCCTTAATGGCTCGTAAAAATGCAGCGGCACAAAATGATGCGCGCAAAAACCTAGGCATTGAGATCATGCCTCCAATATCCTACCAAATTGCAAAGTCAATACCGGGATTTCTTTGGCTTCGACAACCTTCCCCTACAGACAAAAGGCCAGATATAAGTGTTTATTTCCATGTAGAAGACTACACCAAGGAAGAACAAACCTTTCCACAAAACATCCTTGCCCTTCGAGATTCTCTAGCTAAGGTTCATATTTTTGGCGATCCAGAGGACCCTAGCTCCTTCATGACCAGCGAAAAACAAATCCCACCTGCTTTCCGAAACATGGTCATTAATGATAATTTTACAGTTGAAATCCGAGGCACCTGGAAAACCAACAATTTGAGTATGGGTGGTACCTACCTCGGTTACCTCATGGTAGATCAGAAGAAAGGAAAACTCTACTACATGGAAGGTTTTGTGTATTTCCCAAATGAAGTGCACCGAGATGCCTTGCGCGAAATCCAAGCCGTACTATTGAATACCAACATCAATTGGACAGAAAATCAAGGAAAGTAAACCCAGTATATCCTCACCATTTATGGCGATTAAAATTAGAAAAGAAGACGCATTAAACTACCATAGTCAAGGCTCGCCAGGAAAAATTCAGGTGGTCCCTACTAAGCCTGTTTCCAGTCAAACAGACCTAGCACTCGCCTATTCCCCTGGAGTAGCAGAGCCCTGTAAGGAAATCGCTGATGATGTAGAAAATGTATACAAATACACTGCAAAAGGCAATCTGGTAGCGGTAATCTCCAACGGTACAGCTGTATTGGGATTAGGGGACATTGGACCGGAAGCTTCCAAACCAGTGATGGAAGGAAAAGGAGTCCTCTTTAAAAAATTTGCTGGGATTGATGTTTTCGATCTTGAAATCGATGAAAAAGATCCCAAAAAACTAATCCAAATCATCAAGTCCCTAGAGCCCACCTTTGGAGGCATCAACCTGGAGGACATCAAAGCTCCTGAGTGCTTTGAAATAGAGCAAACCCTCAAAAAAGAAATGAAAATCCCTGTCATGCACGATGATCAGCATGGGACGGCAATCATTTCCGCAGCAGCTCTACTGAATGCTCTTGAGCTGGTTGAAAAAAATATTGAAGACATCCGAATTGTGGTCAGTGGCGCTGGAGCGGCTGCCATCTCCTGCCTTCGTTTTTACTTGACCTTAGGCGTCAAAAAGGAACATATTATTGTATGCGATAAAGAAGGAGTCATCCGAACCGATCGGCCAGGATTGGCTGGAGAGCATCTGGAATTTGCTACCTCTCAGAATTTCAATACGATTGCTGAGGCCATGCCTGGCGCTGATGTATTCCTTGGACTTTCAGCGGGTAACATCATCACTCCTGAAATGATCCAATCAATGGCTTCCAATCCCATTGTTTTTGCGCTAGCAAACCCGGATCCAGAAATTTCCTATGAAGCGGCAATTGAAGCGCGTGAGGATGTGCTCATGGCAACGGGCCGATCTGATCACCCCAATCAAGTAAATAATGTACTCGGGTTTCCTTACATCTTCCGAGGAGCTCTGGATGTACGCGCTACGGTCATCAACGAGGAAATGAAGCTTGCTGCTGCAAAAGCCATAGCCAAACTCGCCAAAGAACCTGTCCCTGAAATTGTAACCAAAGCCTATGGGGAGAGTCACTTGAGCTTTGGAAGATTCTACCTCATACCCAAACCAGTAGATCCGAGACTAATCACCACCATAGCACCTGCTGTGGCTAAGGCTGCCATAGAATCTGGTGTAGCCAAACGCATCATCAAAGACTGGGATGCTTACGAACTTGAATTGCAAAAGCGAATAGGGATTGACGAACGATTGATGTCAATCGTGATTGGTAGAGCTAAAAAAGATCCAAAGCGGGTAGTATTTGGGGAGGCTGACAACCTCAAGATTTTGAAAGCTGCCCAACAGATCCGTGACGAAAAAATCGCCGTTCCTATTCTATTGGGCAACCGCGAACGCATCTTAGAACTTATCGAAGAAAATTCCTTGGACCTAGATGGCGTCAGCATCATTGACCCCTTGGTAGAGCATGCATTGAACGAAAAGTTTGGAAAAATCCTGGCTCAGAAAAGACAACGCAAAGGAATGACCCAAACAGATGCCTATCGATTGGTGAAAGAACGAAACTATTTCGGTGCCTTGATGGTGGAAACAGGGGAAGCAGACTGCTTTATTTCTGGTCTCACACGCGATTACCCGAAGACCATTTTACCATCTCTCCAAACGATAGGTGTTAAAAAAGGTGTAAACCGTGTAGCTGGGATGTACATCATGAACACCCCTCGAGGACCCTATTTCTTCGCAGATGCTACCGTCAACCTCAATCCTACAGCTGAGGAACTCGTAGACATCATTGGTCTCACAGCTACAGCTGTGAAGTTTTTCAATATGGTTCCCAGAATTGCATTGCTCTCCTATTCCAATTTCGGGTCAGCCCAAGGAGATATCCCAACTAAAATGGCCAAAGCCACTGCCTTGGCAAAGGAAAAATACCCAGATTTGATTATCGAAGGAGAAATGCAAGCCAATGTGGCTTTGAATCAGGAGATTCAAAAGGAAATCTATCCTTTCTCTGCGCTTTCCCAAAAAGGCAAGGAGGTAAACACCTTGATTTTCCCTGACTTGGCTTCTTCCAACATTGCTTACAAGCTCTTGGCTGAACTTGGAAATGCAGAAGCCATTGGACCAATTTTGCTTGGCATGAATAAGCCCGTTCATATTTTGCAACTTGGAAGTTCCATTCGCGAGATTGTCAACATGGTCGCCATCGCAGTAGTTGATGCTCAATCCAGCAAAGAAAGCTTATGATAGATTACCTCAATGGAAGATTGGTACACAAGGATCCTACTTATGTCTTAATTGATGTAGGAGGAATCGGCTACCATGTCAAAATTTCCCTTCAAACCTACGCTGCCATCAAGGACCAAGAACAATTGCGCCTCCTGACCTACCTGCACATCAAAGAGGATTCACATACGCTATATGGATTTAAGGAAGAGCAAGAAAAGCGGCTTTTTCTGTTGCTGACCTCGATCAATGGTGTGGGTCCAAGCACAGGCTTGATGATTCTCTCTTCCTTGAGCAGCTCAGAAATCGAACAAGCCATCCTTTCTGGCGATGTGGCGACAATTCAAGCCGTAAAAGGAATTGGAACCAAAACCGCACAACGAATTATCCTAGAATTAAAAGATAAGGTAGGGAAATCAAGCGCAAGCGAATCTACTGCCCCACTAGGATTCTTGAATGGAGGCAATAAAATCAGAGAAGAAGCGTTACAGGCTTTAATCACTTTAGGTTTTCCAAAGGCTGTGGCAGAGAAAAATATTGCCTTAGCGCTCAAACAGAGTGGAGGAACGATCTCTTTGGAAGAACTGATCAAAGCATCGTTAAAAACTTCTTAATTCCCACTGAATTGAAGGTTCAGGACTTTCTTACTTTTTTGAACACATCGATACGGAGTTTTTTTTTACTCCTAGGTTTTCTCCTTGCTATCAGTACATTCCAAACCCTTCAAGCCCAACAGAATCCTACACCCAAGTCTCGAATAGATTCCTTAAACCAGCGAAGATTAGCCCCCTCCTTTTTACTCTGGCAGAATTGGAGAACCAACCCACTTTATCCTTACCAAAACCCATTTTTAAACCAAAAATCTCCCTTCCTCCCCTCCTCTCCTGTCAATAGAAATATTCAGATTTTGATGGACTCCACCCTCAAGTATCAGGTGGAGGATCAATTGGACAGTACTTCCATAGGGAATCAACAAGAATACGATTTCGAAAAATTCGCTCCCTTGCAAGAATACCAAGTAAGGCAGGAGTATTGGAGAACCCGTTCCCGAGGCATAGATGGAGAAAGTGCAGTAGAAGGTAGAAGGCTCATTCCTCCATTGACTATGAGTCCAACCTTTGACCGCATCTTTGGAGGTGATTCCATCAACATCATCCCTACAGGCTACGTCAACCTGGACTTTGGGGCTATATTCAGAAGGATTGACAATCCCACCATTCCCATCCGTCAGCAAAAGAATGGAAACTTCAATTTCCAGCAGCAGATTCAAATGGCTGTCAATGGTACCCTGGGCCAAAAATTAAAGATTGGAGCCAACTTCGACTCCAACAATTCCTTTGATTTTCAAAATCAGCTGAAACTGGAATACGACGGCTTTGATGAAGACATCATCCAATCCATCGAGATGGGTAATGTGAGTTTACCTGTACAAAACCGACTGATCCAAGGGGCTCAGAATCTGTTCGGGGTCAAAACAGAGATGAAGTTTGGCAAACTCAACGTAACCGCTGTCGCCTCCACCCAACGAGGCAGACGGGACAACTTGGTCATTGATGCCAATGGACAGGGTAGAGCCTTTGATATTCAAGGATCCAAATACGATGAAAATCGACACTTTTTCCTCAGCCACTTCTTTAGGGAAAACTACGAACGCTGGCTGAAAGGTCTTCCTCAAGTTACCTCAGGAGTCAACATCACCCGGGTGGAAGTCTATGTGATGAACCGGGCCACAAACACCGAAACCCTTAGGAATTTTGCGGCATTTATGGACCTTGGGGAAGGAAAAGTACTCCTCAATAGAGGCAATCCTGCCATTGGGCCGGGTAGCCCAAACAGTCCCGCCAACAACGCGGCCAACCGTCTATATGCAAGCATTAGTGGTAACCCGAGCTACCGTCCTTTCGATTCAGGTGCACGTGCCCTAGAAGGGGATTTGGGTATCAAAAAAGGGGTGGATTTTGAACAAATCAATGGCGCC
>JACCEC011666542.1_pt1 | contig 24415 bp, 11 predicted proteins | sample 7450121 | NCBI WGS metagenome assembly JACCEC01 (sample SAMN15323455, study PRJNA562643) | freshwater metagenome | isolation source: river surface water | place: USA:Blue River Watershed | collected 2017-08-18 | reverse complement strand
GCGCCGGCCTCAGGGTTTGGCGCCTCGCGGCGAAATCGCGCTCGAGACGTGCTGGACCCGCAACCGCGGTTCACCGCGTACGACGTGCGTCGCCTACCCCATCATCGCTCCGCTTTTTTGCGTCTCTTGCGCCTTTTGGCGGCCATTCAGATTGGCGGCGAAGAGGCGCAAAACGCGCATGGGGGCCAGTGCTCAAGCGAATCGCCCAACGCGACGACCCCAGGATTTGGAGCCTCACGGCGAAACCGCGCTCGAGACGTGCTGGACCCGCAACCGCGGTTCACCGCGGACGGCGTGCGTCGCCCACCCCATCATCGCTCCGTTTTTTGCGTCTCTTGCGCCTTTGGCGGCCATTCAAATTAGCGGCAAAGAGGCGCAAGACGCGCATGGGGGCCGGTGCTCAAGCAAATCACCCAGCGCGCCGGCCTCAGGGTTTGGCGCCTCGCGGCGAAATCGCGCTCGAGACGTGCCGAACCCGCAACCGCGGTTCAACGCGGACGACATGCCTCTCTCCTACCCCATCATCGCTCCGTTTTTTTGCGTCTCTTGCGCCTTTTGGCGGCCATTCAGATTGGCCGCGAAAATCCCTCCCGCGGTTGTTGCGCCGGGAATCAACCGACCGGGTGAAACACACTCAGCGCAACGCCTGGAGCGCGAGTTCGCGGCAGCCCTTGAGGTCGGTCTTACCCGTGCCGAGCATGGGGATCTTCTCCACCCGCAGGATAATCTTGGGCACCCAGAGGTTCGGCACTCCCTTGGCCATCAGGCGAGCGCGCAAGTCCTCCAGCGCGACGTCGCGCGTGGTGAGCAGTACGAGCGCTTCGCCCTTCGCGAGGTCGGGCACGCCGGCAACGAAGACCAGTGGCGTATCCCCGTGTTCCCAGCCCATGGCCGACTCGACCGCCTGCTCGACGGTACCGTGCGGCACCATCTCGCCGCCGATCTTGGAGAACCGCGAAAGGCGACCTTCGATGTAGAGGAAGCCGTCGTCGTCGAACCGCCCGAGGTCGCCGGTGACGAACCAGCCGTCCTGGAAGGCCGCCGCCGTCTTCGCCGGATCGTCGAGGTAGCCACCGAAGACATTGGCTCCCTTCAGCAGAAGGATGCCGGTCGCTTGGAGCGGCAGCTCCGCCCGGGTCTCCGGATCGATGATGCGGGCCGTCATGCCCGGCATCAGGCGACCGACCGAGCCGGCCCGTTTGCCCGGCTGGTGCTCGTTGGTCGAGAAGACCATCGGGGGATCGGGCTGGTTGATGTTGGCGACCGGAGTGGTCTCGGTGAGCCCGTAGCCCTGCAGGATCTCGATATGGAAATTCTCCATGAATCCCCGGTGGAGATCCTCCGGCAGCCGCTCGGCCCCCGTGACCACGAGGTCCAACGAGCGCAGCTCCGCCGGCTTCGCCTTCTTCATGACCGGCCGGATGAAGGTCGGCGCGCCCAGCATGACGGTCACACTCTCGGCCGCGATGGCGTCGATGATACGCCGGGTGTCCAGCGGGCTCGGCACCGTGACGACGGAGCACCCGCGCATCATCGGGTACCAGAGCGTGGCGAGGAAACCGAAGCTGTGGAAGATGGGCAGGCAGCCGAGCAACGTGCACGTCTCGGGCATGACGGAGAGCGACGAGACCTGCGTGCAATTGGCGAGGATGTTGCGGTGCGTGAGCACGACGCCCTTCGGCTCGCCGGAGCTGCCGCTGGTGAACAGCAGGCCCGCCTCCTCGTTGTCGCCGGTCAACGGCAGGCCGAGCAGGCCGGCGCACCACTGGTTGGGAAGAAACCACGCGGCCAGCATCCACGGCAGCATGCCCCGCTTGCCGCCGGCGGCCTCGATCTCGGACTTCAGGTCGAGCGTGCGCTCGGGCCAGGGGAAGTTCGGCACCTTCTCCCGCATGACGTTCGCGGAGATGACCGTGCTAATCCCACCGATCCGCATGCTCGCCTCCAGCGCGGTGCGGCCGACGGTGAAGTTGAGGTTCACCGGAACCTTGCCGGCAGCGACGACCGCGAGGTTGGCGATGAATCCCCCGATGCCGGGGGGAAGCACGATGCCCACACGCCTTTCCGGGACGGTGGCGCGGAGGCGGCGGCTTAGGAGGGCCGCGGCCGCGTAGAGCTGGCCGCACGTGAGCTGGCGCCGGTCGGCCGTGCGATCGATCACCGCGATTCGACGGGGATGCCGGGTGAGCATCCGCACGCATTCGCGGCCGAGGTGACGGCGCAGCGCGGGCCGCTCGTGGAAGGCGCGCTCCCCGAGGTCGAGCAGTTCGCGGCGCGCCCATTCCACCGTCGCCTGCTCCGCCGGCACCGGCCGGCCAAAGGCGATGAACACGTCGGTCGGAAGCAGGCGTGGTGATTTCCAGAGGTACTTGTTTCCCGCGAACGAGAACACCGAGCCCCACACCCCGTCGATCGAGGCGGCCAGCACCGGGGCGCCCGCCTGCCGCGCGATCATCTCGAAGCCCCGCTGCAGCTGCATCAGCTGGCCGGTGCGGGAGATGTGCCCCTCGGGACAAAGGCAGACGACCTCGCCCGCCTTGAGGGCCGCCGCGGCGGCACGCAGGCCCTCGCGTGGCTGCTGGGCCGAAATTCCGATGCATCCCGAGATCTCGAAGCACCAGTTCAGGAACGGGGTGCGGCGCAGGCCATGGTAGGCGACGAAACGGATCGGCCGGGGACAGGCCAGCTGCAGCACCACCACATCGATGTAGGAGATGTGGTTGGAGAGGAGGAGGACTCCACCCTCGCGCGGAAAGTGCTCCGTGCCGCTCGAACGAACCCGGTAGAGCAGGCGCGCGACGAAACTGGCGACCAATTCTAGGTGGAGCGGAATCCGGGAACGCCGCCGCAGGAACGGGAGGGGCATGGATTACGCAGACTGTTTCCAGTCCCGCCGCAAACGTTCAAAGCATTTCTTGCCCGGCGGGCCCCCGTCCCGCGGGGACCAATCCTCGCCGCAGATCAGAGGCGAGCGCGGCAAAACCCGGGAAATCATGCTCCAGCCTCCGGGTGTCGGCACGATGACGCTCGGCCTCCGCCACCGCCCGCTCTGTCTCCTGCGGCAGGCTCGGGCGGTCCGTGCCGTACACCCGCAGCTTGAGTTCCGCGCGCGAGTAGGGGGTTCGGCCGGCCTCGCGGCCTTCCTGCCAGGCCGCCTCCGTGACGGAATCGTCCCGACCGCACAGGTACCAGGCTTCGATCGCCGGCACCGCCACCCCGACCGCGCGCACCACGCGCTCGCGGCCCTGCGCCGGCGGAAAGCGCTTCGTCGTCTGCCGGTAGACCGCCCGGAGCTGGCACATCCGGCACTGCGGGTGGAAATACCCCGGGCGGTCATGCTCGGCCGCGTGCACCACCGAGTCATCCGCGTCCACGACGACCACCAGCGCGTCGGCGTCGGTGTTGAAATGCAGGTGTCGCAGCACCGCCGGCATCACCTGGGCCACGTTGGGCCAGCCCCGCGCCCGGAAACCGGGAGCGACGAACGTCACCGGCCGCCTCAGCACCGCCGCGACCAGCACCCGGAGCGCCGCCTCATCCGCGGGCGACTCGCTCAGCAGGGCGACCTTCATCGCTCCTCGGGGATGCCCCCCAGGACGCCGCTGAACCACATGTCGCCCAGGGATCCTTCCCGCAGCAGCTCCGGCAGGTCGGGACGGTCCGACAAGCGCTCGAACCGCGCCGCCCTCCCCGCCTTCTGCGAGATGATGACCTCCTCCGGATGATCACGGAAAAGGTCGATGAAGTAGGGCGAATGCGAGGTCGTGAGCACCTGCACCGGGACACGACCGCTCCCGGCCGCCGGATACGACAGTCGGTACAGCACGTCGCGCACCTCGCGAAGCATCCGCGGGTGGATGCCGCGGTCGATCTCCTCGATGCAGAGGAGCCGCGGCGGCCGCGGGTCGAAGGCCAGCGCCAGCAGGCCGAGCAGGTAAAGCGTGCCCTGCGAAAGCTCGGCCGCGGGCAGCACGTCGCCTTCCGCCAATTCGAGCGCGAACTCCACCTTGTCTCCCGGCACGTCGTCCACGCGCAGCGCCCGGAACTCGGGCATGAGCCGCAACACCTCCGCCGTGAGCGCCGCGAAGGACACCGGGTGCTCCATCCGCAGATGGGACAGGAAAGCCGCGAGGTTTCCGCCGTCCGAAGCCAGCTCCGCGCCGTCGTCTCGGCGACCCGCCCCGGCTAGCGCATCGTGGTCCAGCACGTACGCGCGCAGCGTGGCGATTTCACCGCGCAGCGCGTCCCAGCCCGATGCACCCGGCGGTTCGATCCGCAGCGTGTCGCACACAAGGTCGGATTCGCACCCGAGCTTCACCCGCACGTCCGCGAAGGGGGCATCGAAACGGAACTCGATCTCCGGCCCCGCCATCTCGCGTCCGAAGGGGACCTCGCTCACCGGCAGCGCCGCCAGCGTCCGCAGCCGCTGGATCGCCTCGATCAGGCTCGTTTTCCCGCTGCCGTTCGGGCCGATGACGAGGTTGAAGGGCGCCAGCGCCACCTGCGTCGCGCGCAGGGCCTTGAAGCGGTGGAAGGCGATGGACGCGATCACGGGAAAAACTTGAGGCCGGGCCCACGCCGAGGCAACGCCGCGCGCTATTTCGGCGTACCGATGATCCGGTTGAGCAGATCCCCAGCCTTGTCGGCCACGCCGGATTTTTCCGCCACCAATGCCGTGAGGCGCGCCGTCAATTCCCCGCAATCCGGACGCGCCGGCGTGCCCGCCACCCGCAGCGGCAGCCGGCATGTGGCGTAGCCTAGTTCATCGACCGCCGGGTCGAGGACGCCGAGGTGGCGCAGGAGGTCGCCTTGGCGGCCCCGCGCGCGCAGCGAGAACTCCAGCGCCAGGGATTCGCCGAGCAGGCCGTCCGCACCGCGGCGCAGCACGGTGCCGGCGCCGGCCAGCCGCAGTTCCGGCGCGATCAGCGTGAACTCGCGGAGCGAGAGGTTGCGCGCTGCGTCCCGCGTCATGACGAGGCTCAGCTGGTCGAAGGGGATCGTGCTGATGCCGGCGGCGAACTCCGCCACGGCCTGAGCGCGCCCGGCGATCGCCGGCGGCTCACGTCGTCCGGTCAAGCTGCCCAGCGCGCTTCCCGCCGCGGCGATCATGCCCGCCACCCGACCTCCACCTCCGGTGCCCGCAGCCACCTTGACCGGCAGGCCGCGGAACACGCCGCCCCGGCTGCTGAGCAACACTTCACCGGCGACGGCGTTCGCCAGCCCACCCAGGCTCGCCGCCCGGCCGCGCAGGCGGCTGCTCACCGTGAAATTGCCTTCAAGCGTCGCCGGACTGCCGTTGGATGCCACCCGGAACCAAGGCCCCGGGTCGAACTCACGGACCTCCACCTGCACCTCCGCGGCGAAGGGATCGGGACGACCCACGTCGAAGGCCAGCGCACCCGACAAGGTCGCCCGGCCGTGTTCGCCGACGGAGCCGCGCAGCCCTTCCATCCGCACCTTGCCGCCGTCGAGTTCCAACCGGCCCTTGACGTCCCGGGCCCGCACCGTCGCGCCGTAGACCACCTCGGCGAGTTCGATCTCGATCCGGCCCTCCCAATTCGTCCAGGGCGGAGCGGGAACCGCCGCGGCACTCGGGCGCGGGGAGCTTGCCTCGCCGCCGGCACCCAGAGCGGAGACGAGCGTGCCCAACGCCTCACCGTCCGCCACCTGCAGCGAGCTTCCCGTGATCCGCGCGTCGACGCGTCCACCGGAGCCTCCGGCGCGCGGGGTGAATTCGCCCGCCAGCAAGACGTCCGACGCTCGCTCTCCCATGCGCATGCGCACGGGCGCCCCGAAGCGGACCCGCCCCGCGGCGTCGACCTCGGCCCGCATTTCGACGGAGAGCGACGGCAACCCGCCTCCCGCCGGCGTGCTGCGCAAGTTCTCCACGCGCACGTCAGCTTGGAACTGCCGCGCACTGCCGATCGTGGCCCCAAACTTCACCGCCGCCTCGCCGCCCGCGATCCGCAGCCGACCCGCCGCCGCGGGTTGCCGCACGACCTGCGCGAGGTTGAGCCGCAGCGCACCCTCGACCTTGAGGGGTTGATCCGCTCCCGCGAGCCGCCCGATCCGGGCGTCCAGCATCGCCACTTCCTGCGCGCCCGCCCGAACGCTCAATCGTTCCACCGTGCCCTGCCAGCCGCCCGCCAAGGTCGAGGCCGAACCAGCGACCGCCACTTCCACGCCGTGGATCCAACGTTCACCCCCGCGACCGATCGAAAGGCCGCCCGCACTGACCTCACCCGCCGTCCGGAGCGCGAGTCCTCCGCCCGCGGCCACGGCGACGATCTCGCCCGTCCAATCGCCACCGTCGATCACCAGGTCGCCGGCCCAAGGCGCCAGCCAGCCGGTCGGGACGCCCTCCAGCCGCACCCGCGCGAGTTCGGCCGCCGGATCCGACGGCGACCACGCGCGGCGCGACGGATCGAGCGTGAAGGCCTGCTTAACCTCCACGCCCAGCACGGGACGTTCACCTGAGAGACGCGCGGACAACCGGCCCACGCTCACCGTTCCGGCCCGCCAGCCCGCTTCAAAATCCGCGTTCAGCGCCAACCGGCCGAGCGCCTTTAGCTCCGGACGCAGGACCTCGAGACTAGCCAAGTCGAGCGTGAGCTTACCCTCCACGCGAGGCGCCTTCGCCTCCGGATCGACCTCGAGCCCACCAGCTCCGCGGGCCTGAAACACCGGTAGTGTGACCCCGAGTACGAGCGGGGCGAGGTCCGCCGAGTTCAAGTCGAGCTTCCACGCGCCCCGCAAGCGGTCGGCCCCGGGCTTCAGTTCCCCCGTGACCTCCAGCACCGCGTGTCGCGGCGTGGCGAGCGCCAACCGGAAATCCTCGCCCTGCGCCGAACGCCGCAGGAGCGCCTCGGCCGCAAGCGAGGCGCCCTTCGGGTACGGCTCCCCGCGGGCCGTGGAATCGAGCCGCAGGTGCACATTTGAAAACGCACGCGGGCCCTCCATGCGGCCGCGCACTTCACCCTTCGTCGCGAAAGAACCGACGCGGGGGTCCCCGCTGTCCCACTCGGCGGACAATTCCAGCCTTCCCTCGCGGCCGGCCGAGAACCCTCCTCCGCGAACGGAAAACACCGCGGGGACCTTGCGGCCGGGCAGATGGAAGCGCCCCGCGACGTCGATGCCATCGACGGCCATGTCGACCGGCAGCCGCACGCGGCCCAGCACGCCCGCCAGCAAGTCGGCGACGGGGCGGCCACCGGGTCCATCGACGGAGGCGGCGCCAGGCGCCGACTGCGGAGTATCGCCCAACCTCACCTCCAGGCCGCGGGCGCGCAGCAGGCGAAGATCGATCGCCCGGCTGAAAAGCAGCCCCAGCAGGTCGACCTCCGCCTCAACCTCGGGCACGCGGATCTCCAACGAACCGCGCAACCACCGGGCACCCTGCACGCGCACGCCACCGGGCGCGACGCTGATCCGCTCGAGGGAGCCTCCCCACTCCGGATGCGCCGCAAGCACGCGACGCGCGACCCAAGTCTGGACCGGGGAAAGGAGGGCCAGCAAAACGGTGAGCAGCAGCGCGACGAGCAGTCCCCCGAGGAAAAGGAACAGACGGCGGGGCGGGCGCATGGCGGAGACGGTCGACATCGGCTTGGCGGCCTTGTTTCCGAAAATATGCGCGCCGCCGCGCGGGCGGGCAAGCACCCCGAGAACACTTGCCCCGCCGGACCAAACGCGGCGCACTCGCCTCACCCCGATGCGCACGCTGTTCACGTTCCTCGGCCTCGCCCTCTCCAGTTGCGCGCTTACCGCCGCCGAGACTCCGGTCCTGCGGGTGATGACCTACAACATCCACCACGGCGAGGGTCTGGACCAGCGGCTCGACCTTGAGAGGATCGCCAAGCTCATCACCGATGCCCGCGCGGATCTCGTAGGATTGCAGGAGGTCGACCGCGGTGTCGCCCGGACCCAGCGGCGTGACCTCCCGGCGGAGCTCGCCCGCCTTACCGGGATGACCGTGACCTTCGAGAGCAACCTCGCCCATCAGGGCGGCGAATACGGCAACGCCGTCCTTTCGCGTTTCCCCGTGAAGACTTCCCGCAACACCCATTACCGCGCACCGCGGCCGGGCGAGCAGCGCGGCTTCCAGGAGGTGACCGTCGTCGCCCACGGGCGCGAGCTAGTGCTCATCAACACCCACCTCGACTTCCGCGCGGGCGACGAGGAGCGGCTGGCGAGCGTCGCCGAACTGCGCGGGGCCGTTGCGAGGGCCGGAGACAGGCCGGTCATCATGGTCGGCGACTTCAACGCGGTGCCCACGAGCGCGCCGATCCGGGAGGTGGCGACCCTTCTCCGCGACGCCTGGGAGGCGGTGGGCGCGGGTCCCGGCTACACGATTCCCGTGCGGAAGCCCGCCCGCCGCATCGACTACGTGTGGTACTCACCCGGGGCCCTCGAACCCGTGACCGCCTCCGTGCCCTCCAGTGAGGCCTCCGACCACCTGCCGGTCGTGGTCGAGTTCCGGTTGAAGTGAAGATCGGGGGATCCGCGCCCGGCGGACCACCTCATCCTTGCCGCCTGCGCTCCGCCTCCGCGAGGCGCGTGATGTAGCCCGTGAACTCCGGGTCCTCGCCCTGCAGCAGTCCCGGCAGGGCGTCCCGGAACTCGGAGCGACGCACCCACTCGCGCATGTAGTCCTCCCACGATTGCCACATGCGCCGCGCCTGCTTGCCCATCCGCTCCTCGTAAACGAGCAGGTAGGCGCGCTCGAAGAGCGACACCAGGATGCCGAAGATCGCGAGGCGTCGCTCCTTCTGCTCCTCCGTGAGGTCGTGCGGCACGCCGTCGAACCGCAGGAGGTGCAGGTCGGAGTTGTCGAGCACCAGCTTCAGGAACTCCCGGTACTCGTCCGACAACCGCTGGAAGATCTCCTCCTCCTCGCTCTGCCTTTCCCGGCGCTGCTCGAAGATGAACACCGCGATCGCGAAAGGCAGGCCGATCACCGTCACCATGTAGCTCAGCATCTCCCAGGTCTCGCGCATGTCCATGGCTTCAACCTGCACGATCGCCGCGGGGAACGCGAGCCGCGGGGAAACGGGCGCTTGCGCAACCTCCGCCGGCCGCGAAGCCTCCCGCCCCGACCGGCTCTCGGCCGGCTTGCCCCATGAACCCGTCCCCCCGTGTCCGCCTCGTTGCAATGGCGTTGGCCGCCCTCGCGGGCCTTGCCTCCGCCGCCCTCGCCGCCACCGGCTCGCTCGCCGGGCGCGTCTCGTACGCCGTGAGCGGCGAGTACCTCGAACTCGCCCGCGTCACCCTCGAAGGCACGGGACGCGAGGTGTTCACCGACTCCGCGGGCGGGTACGCGTTCACCGACGTCCCCACCGGGGAGACACGCGTGAGCGTCTTCTACACCGGGCTGCCGCCGGAATCCGCCACCGTCTTGATCGTCGCGGGCCAGGCCGCCCGCCGCGACTTCACGCTCGCGGGTGATGGCCCGCGACCCGCCGCCAACGCCACGGTGAAGCTCGACCGCTTCGTCGTCGCCACGTCGCGGGAGATGGACGGCGCGGCGATCGCGATCAACGACCAGCGCTTCGCGCCCGACATGCGGAAGGTGCTCGCCGCCGACGAATTCGGCACCACCGCCGACGGCTCGGTGGGCGAGCTGCTCAAGTCGGTTCCCGGCGTGCAGATCGCCTGGGTCGGCGGCGAGGCGATGAACGTCCAGCTGAACGGCGTGCCTGCCGACTACACGCCCGTCACGATCAACGGCTTCGAGCAGGCCAGCGCTCAGGCCAACACCGCCCGCAACATCCAGATGACGAACGTGGCGACGAACAACCTCTCACGCATCGAGGTGCGGTTCTCGCCCACCCCCGAATCGCCCGGCAACGCGCTCGCCGGCACGATCAACATGGTGGTGCGTTCCGCCTTCGAGCGCGCCCGCCCCGCGCTCAACATCAGCACCTACCTGCTCATGCGGGACGACGACCGGAGCCTCGGCGCCTCGCCCGGTCCCGGCCGCGGCCTCGTGCGGAAGGTGCAGCCGGGCTTCGAGTTCTCCTACGTGCGTCCCGTCAACGAGCGCTTCGGCTTCACCCTCTCCGGCGGCGGCTCGACCCAATACCAGCCTTCGACGTTCATCCAGACGACGTGGCGCGGCGCCGCCGCCGCCACCAACGGCGGTACCTTGCCCAACACCACGCCCGACCAGCCTTACCTCACCGATTTCCTCGTGCGCGACTTCCCGCGCCTCACCAAGCGCAAGTCCGCCGGCGCCACCCTCGACTGGAAGCTCAGCCGCGCGGACCGCGGTTCGTTCTCCGTCCAGACCACCGCCTTCAACGGCGACTACAGCAGCCGCGACCTCACCTACTCCATCACCCGCGTCCTGCCCGGAAATTTCGGACCCAACTTCACCCGCGGCGCCGCCGGCTCCGGCACGCTCAGCCAGGCCAACGCCGACCGCGACCAGGACTCGCGCAACTTCAGCCTGAGCTTCATCCACCGCCACGCGGGCCCGGTCTGGAAGACGGAACTCGGTCTCGGCGATTCGCGTGCCCGCAGCGTCTCGAGCAATTACTCCCGCGGCTACTTCGGCGGCATGACCGTGCAGCGCACCGGCGTGACGGTGGCGTTCGAGGACATCGGCTTCGAGCAGCCGGGCCGCATCCTCGTCACCGATGGCGCGACGGGCGCGCCCATCGACCCGCATGCCCTCGCCAGTTACTCGATCGTCAGCGGCTCGGGCAACGCGATCCACGGCCGCGGCTTCGACGACGTCACCCGCGACGGCAAGCGCAGCGCCTACGCGTTCGCCTCGCGCGATTTCACGCGGGTCGTGCCGCTCACCGTGAAGGTCGGTCTCGACCTCCGCCAGAACTGGCGCGACCGCATCGGCGGCTCGATGATCCAGACGTTCGTCGGCGCCGACGGCCGCGCGGGCACGGCCGACGACAACGCGGCGCAGATCCTCGACGAGGTCTTTTCCCGCCGGCCGGGCGTGTTCGGCTTCCCCTCCACGCAGCGGGCCTCCAACGCCAAGCTGCTCGACCTGCTCGCGACGCGCCCGGCCTGGTTCACCTCCAACGAGAACAACCACTACCGTTCCACCCTCGGCCTCTCGAAGTTCGCGCGGGAAACCACGTCTTCGGCGTACCTCCGCGCCGACGCCACGCTCTTCCAAAATCGCCTGAAACTCGTCGGCGGGCTGCGCGCCGAGCAGACCAACATCGACGCCGAGGGCCCGCTCGAGGACCTCACCCGCAATTACCAACGCGACGCCTCCGGCCGCGTCCTGCGCGGAGCCAACGGCCAGCCCCTCCAGCAACCCGGCACCGCCCTCGAAATCTCCCGGCGCACCTACCTCGAGCGCGGCTCCCGCGTGAGCAAGGAGTACCTGCGCTGGTTCCCCAGCCTCAACGCCAGCTGGAACCTGCGCGCCAACACCCTCCTGCGCGCCGCCTACTACCACAGCGTGGGACGCCCCAACTACAACCAGTACGCCGGGGGCGTCACGTTGCCCGACCCCGACTCCGCGCCCTCTCCCTCGAACCGCATCGTCGTCAGCAACACCGCCATCAAGGTCTGGGGCGCCCGCACCGGGAAGGTCGCGCTGGAGCATTACTTCGACGGGATCGGGTTGGTCTCCGTCGGCGCGTTCCGGCGGCAATTCGAGAACTTCTTCGGCAGCACGACCTTTCCCGCGACGCCGGAGTTCCTTGAGGTCCACGGTATCCCCGCGGCCGAATACGGGCGGTTCGACGTCGCCACGCAGTACAACCTCCCCGCGGTCGTCCACATCCAGGGCGTCGACTTCCAGTACCGGCAATCCCTCACGTTCCTGCCCGCCTGGGCCCGCGGCCTGCAGGTCATCGCCAGCGGCGCGACCCAGCGCATCTCCGGCGCCGAGGCCGACAATTTCTCGGGGCTCATCCCGCGCACCGCCAGCGCGGGCCTCGTGCTCACCCGGCCACGCTTCAACGTCCGCGCCACCTGGACGATGCAGAGCGAGCGCAAGCTGGCCCAGATCACCGGCCTCAGCGTCGGCCCCGGCACGTTCACGTACGCCACCCCGCGGCGGATCATCGACCTCAACGCCGAGTTCAACGCTACCCGCCGCCTCAGCGTGTTCGCCAACCTGCGCAACCTGGGCGACGAGTCCGAGGACTTCGAACGCCGCAGCCCCCAGACGCCCGACCGCGCGCGCTTCCGCCAGAGCGACCGCTACGGCTCGCTCTGGATCATCGGCCTGCGTGGTAACTTCTGAGCCCGACGCCCCGTAAACCATGTCCTTCCTCCGCCGAACCCTTTCTCTGCCCTCCCTCGCGGCCGCCCAGCTTTTTGCGGCGCCCGCACTGCCTCCGCTCGAGGAAGCCGTCACGGCCATGCGCGACGTCTGGGGCGAGGCCGCCCTCGCGCAGCCCAACGGTCCGAGCTACGAGTTCCTCGCACCGCTGCTGCCGCCGCCGCGCTACGTCCACGCTGATTTCCGCCACTACCCGATCATCCTCTGCCCGCCGGGCGAGATCCCGAACGCCCCGGTCGAGTTCCGCCGCGGCGCCGATCCCGGCGCGCGTCCCAAGGCCCGCCTGATCTCCGACGGCAGCGGGCTCAACCTCCGCGGCGGCAGCCGCAGCTGGAATGACGTCGGTGTGCCGGTGCGCTTCCGCGTCGGTCCGGACGAGTTCGCCTTCGGCGGACTGCGCGACCGCGTGACCGAGCCCGTGCTGGCCGACGGATGGCTGCCCATCCCGGAAATCCGCTACGCGCACCGCTCGCCGGTGCAGTCGGAGGGCATGGTGCCGCTCGCACCCTCGGGCCGGAAACCACCGCCGGAAATCTACCGGCTCGAGGCGTTCGCGGCCACCGCGCCGGCGTTGGCGGCCAATTGCGTGGTGTTCGTGAAGCTCGACCTTGCCCAGGGCACCAACGGCTTCCTCAGCGTCGAGGTCGATGCTCCGTCGCAGCGCTTCGAAGGCGGCCGGCTGCTCGACGCCGAGGGCCGTGTGATCGCGGTGTTCGACTCCTCGTGGAAGCGCGAGCGCGGCCGGATGGTGGCGCGCATCCGCGAGGGCGGCGCCGCCACGCTCGCCGTGCCCACGATCCCGTTGCCGAAGGGGGCCACCCTGGCGGTCAGCCCCGCCGACTACGCCCGCGAGCGCTCCGCCTGCGTGGAGACATGGCGCGGATTGGTCGGCCGCGCCGCGCAGGTCGAAGTGCCGGAACCGCGCATCAACCACGCCTGGCGCAACGCCCTCGTGCAGAACTTCCAGCTGATCAACCACGGCCAGCTGCGCTACAGCACCGGCAACCAGTACGACCAGCTCTACTCGGCCGAGGGCAGCGACGCCGTCATGGCCCTGCTCTCGTGGGGCTACGCGGCCGAGGCCCGCCGGCTGATGGAGCCGCTGTTCGACTTCTCGCGGCGGAACCTCGAGCTGCACCAGGCGTCGTTCAAGCTCGGCAACCTCACCCGCTACGTCTGGCAGACGCGCGACACGGCCGCCATCGCCCAACTGCGGCCGCGCTGGGAAAAGGAAATCACGCGTTTCCTCGAGGGCCGCACCGGACCCGGCGGGCTCTTCCCGAAGGAGCAATACTGCGGCGACATCCATACGCCCGTGCAGAGCCTCAACGTGAATTCCAAGGCCTGGCGCGCGATGCACGAGCTCGGCGCCCTGATGACGGAGTTCGGCGATCCCGACCTCGGCCGCCGCTACTCCGCCGAGGCCGCCGCCTTCCGTCCCGTCGTACTCGGCGCCATCGAGCGCGTGACCTCCCGCACCACCGAGCCGCCCTTCGTGCCCATCGCCCTCGACGGCGGCGAACCGGTCCATAGCCCGATCCTCCACTACCGCATCGGTTCCTACTGGAACATCATCATCGGCTACACGATCGGCAGCGGCATCTTCCCCACGGGCAGCGCCGCGGAGAACTGGATCCCGCACTACCAGGAGCGCCACGGCGGCATCTTCCTCGGGATGGTCCGCTCCGGCGGCGACACGTTCAATTTCTGGACCGGTCCCGAGCGCGTGAACCCGCTCTACGGCACGCGCTACACGCTCGACGCCCTCCGGCGCGACGAGCCCGAGCGCGCGTTGCTCAGCCTCTACGGCACCCTCGCGCAGGGCCTCACCCGCAACACCTTCGTCGGCGGCGAAGGCTGCACACTGCGCCCGGTCGATGCCGAGGGACGCTTCTTCTATTGCCCGCCCAACAGCGCCGCCAGCGCGCACGTGCTCTCCATGGTGCGCCACCTGCTGGTGCAGGACTGGGACCTCGACGACGACGGCCGGCCCGACACGCTCCGTCTCCTCTTCGGCACCTCGCGCCGCTGGCTGGAGGACGGCAAGGCGATCCGCGTCGAATGCGCCCCGACCGCCTGGGGCGAGGTCTCCGTTGCCGCCGAGTCCCGCCTCAACGCGGGCGAGGTCATCACCACCGTGGATCTGCCCACGCGCCAGACGCCCGCCCGCACGCTCCTCCGCGCCCGGGTTCCCGAAGGCTGGACCGTCACCGCAGCAGCCACGGGCGGACGCTCCCTCCCGACCGACGCCCGCGGCACCGTCGACCTCACCGGCCTCTCCGGCCGCCAGGTCGTGCGCTTCGCGGTCTCCCGCCAATGACCGACTCCACGTTTCGCGCTTTCCCCGGCCGCCTCCTTTTCCGGCTGATCGCCGGCGTGGGCCTCGCGACCGCCTGCTTCGCGGGATCAGCTCCGTCGCGACCGAATGTCCTCGTGATCCTGGCCGACGACCTGGGTTACGCCGACCTGGGCATCCACGGCGGACGCGACGTGCCCACGCCGCACATCGACGCCCTCGCGCGTTCCGGCCTCCGGTGCACCAACGGCTACGTCTCAGCGCCCTATTGCGGCCCCTCACGGGCAGGGCTCTTCACCGGCCGCTACCAGACGCGTTTCGGCGCCGAGTTCAACGCGCGAGTCGGCGACGAACGCACGCTCGGCCTGCCCCTCGCCGAGCGCACGATTGCCGACCACCTGCGCGCCGCAGGCTACGCGACGGGACTGGTCGGAAAATGGCACCTCGGGTTCAGTCCCGAACGCCACCCGTTGTCCCGCGGGTTCGACGAGTACTTCGGGTTCCTCGTGGCGATGCACAACTTCATCCTGCGCGCCGACCGTGAGCCGGAGTTCGAGGCCGCATACTCGCGGAACATGATCCTCCGCGGTCGTGAGGTGCAGCGCCTTGACGGTTATACCACGTACATTTTCACCGACGAAGCCGTCGCCTTCATCACCCGGCACCGCGGGCGTCCCTGGTTCCTGACCGTGGCCCACAACGCCGTGCACACCCCGCTGGAGGTGCTGGCTCGCTACGGCGACCGCGTCCCCGCCGCGGTGACAGACCGTGAGCGCCGCGGCTACCTTTCGCTGCTGGTCGGACTCGACGACAACGTCGGCCGGCTCCTAGCCCACCTGCGGGAATCAGGCCTGGAACGCGATACCCTGGTGTTCTTCCTGAGCGACAACGGCGGCGCCGGACAAAAGCCGTTCCTCTCCTACAACACCGGACGCAATGCTCCGCTTCGGGGCGACAAGGGCCAGGTGCTCGAGGGCGGCAACCGCGTGCCCTTCCTCATTTCCTGGCCCGGCACCCTGCCGGCCGGCCGTACGTTCGATGAACCCGTCAGCGCCCTCGACATCGCTGCCACCGCGCTCGCAGCGGCCGGCCGACCGGTACCCGCCGGGATGGACGGCGTCGACCTGCTGCCATGGCTGCGGGACGGCCGGACCGGTTCACCCCATGCGATGCTCTACTGGCGGCTCGGCCCCCAGCGGGCGGTGCGCGCCGGACGCTGGAAGCTGGTCGACTGGCGCGATTTCGCCGCGCGAAAACAAAGCGGCTGGCAGCTCTACGACCTCGCGGAGGACATCGCTGAGACCCGCGACCTCGCCTCACACCACCCCGAGATCGTCGCCCGCCTGAGCCAGGCCTGGGAAGAGTGGAACCGCGGCAACATCGCGCCCCTCTGGCAGGGAAGTTCGACCGAGGATCCCACCGCGCCCGAGTTCCGCCCCGCCAAGGGCCGGAAGTAGCGACCGAACTCAATCGCCGCAGCCCGATCTTACCCCAGCCCCATGCCCCGCCCCGCCACCTCCCGCCGAACCCGCCGGTTGCTCGCGCTCGCCGCCCTGCTCGCCTCCGGTGAGGCCGGCGCGCAAAGCCTACCTCCGCCGCCCGCCCGCGAGGAGCCCGTCGTGCTTTCTCCCTTCGTCGCCGCGGCCGAAGCCGAGACCGGCTACCTCGCGACCAGCTCGCTCGCCGGCACCCGGCTGAAGACGGATTTCCGCGACCTCGCCTCCCAGGTCTCGGTCATGACGCCGGAGTTTCTCGCCGACATCGGCGCGTACTCCAACAACGACGCGTTCAGCTACAGCATGAACACCGAGAACGCCGCCGAAGTGGGCGGCGTCACCGCCCAATTCTTCGGCACGGGCGCCACGGGCAACGAGGCGGTCAACCGCAGCCGCGGGCTCGGCGGGATGAGCAACACCCGCAACTTCTTCCGCACCGACATCCCCAACGACGTCTACAACACCGGTGACGGCGGGCTCACCCTTGCGAGCGGTCCCAACTCCATCCTCTTTGGGCTCGGGTCCCCGGCCGGCCTCGCGGAATCCCGCTACAACACCGCGCGGCTGAACCGTGCGAGGTCATCGGTGTCGCTGACGACCGACACCAACGGCACCCGGCGCGGCACGCTGGACCACAACCAACCGCTCGTGCGCGACCGCCTCGGACTGCGCCTCGACCTGCTGGACAGCGACCGCCGCTTCCCGCTCCGGCCCGCCTACGAGCGGGACCGCCGCGTCTTCGCGACGCTCGGATTCACGCCTTCCCCGCGCGTGAGGCTCGACGTGTTCGCCGAATTCATGGACCGCCTCGCCTCGCGTCCGGTCTACGTGCTGCCGCGCGACAACCTCTCCGTCTGGGTGAACCCCGCGATCGGAAACCGCACGCCCTACAACCAGCCCGACGCGAGCCCCACCCCGATCGGCCAGACGCTGACCACACCCAACCCCACGAGCTACCTGTTCAACTGGACGAGCGGGCAGGATGCTCCCCCGACCTACACCTACGGCGCGAGGGTCGCGCAACCTGCGGTGTACACCTACCGCTACACGCCCGCCGTGCGGCCCGTGGCCGACTTCCTTATCAACGGCATCCGCGCGGCGTCCGACCTGGGTGCGGCGAACACGATGACCTTCACCGACGAGCGTTTCTACCCGTTCAGCCGCTACAGCGTCTACGGCGGCAGCCATCCCGCCGGCGTGCGCGCCGGCCGTGTCATGGCTCAGGCCACGGCTGTGCTCACCCGCGATCTGCACCTCGAGGCCGCGGCGAACTTCGAGAGCCGCCGCGAACGCCTCGCGAACTCGTACGCGGCGACCGAGGCGCTGCTCACGATCGATCCCAGCGCGTACCGCTACGCCCCGGGGTACATCCCGCTTGATCCGCTCGCCGCTGGCGCGCAGCAGAACGCGAACCGGGCCGCCAACGCGGCCAACCGCGGCCCCAACCCCCAGCTCGGCACCTATTACCTCGAGGGCGCCCAGCAGGGCACGCGCGTCACCGGCATGAACAAGGACGCCCGCGCCTCGCTCGCCTGGTTGTTCGACGCGCCGCGGCGCCTGCGGGGCACGTCCCTCGCCTTGCTCGGCCGCCACTCGCTCTCGGGCAACGTCGCCTACGGCGAGGTCCAGCGCGCCTCGCAGGGATTCCTCCGGTTGATCAAGGATGACGGCGCCGTCGATCCCGCCACGGGTTTCCGGATCGCGCCGGGTGTCATCACCGCCGCCAACGCCCGAGACGGCACCAGCGCCACCGGTCGCTACCTGGTCGCCAACAACCGCCAGTTCCGCACCCGCGCCTACGTCGACCCCGCCGATCCCGCCAACCGCTACGACTCGCTCGGCGGCCTCGACCCGTTCGGCACGTGGTCCTTCACTGACGCCTCCGGCCGGCCGTACCAGGTCGGGCTCTTCGACCTCGGCGGCGGCACCAGCATCGCCAACGGCCAGCGCTCCTCGGACCTTTCGCGCGGCCTGGCCTGGCAGGGCTTCCTCCTCGACGGCCGCCTCGTCCTCACCTGGGGCCGGCGCTGGGACTCCGTACGCCTGAAGGAATTCGATCCCGCGGCCCGCGCCATCGACCCCCGCACCGGCCTCGCCCCGCTCCTCGACGACGTGCCGTGGGCGCGCTATCGGACTCTGCAGACGTTCACCAACACCACGCGGTCCGTCGTGCTTCACCCGCTGAAGTGGCTGTCCGTCTTCTGGAACCTCTCGACCAACAATGAGGCGTCGCCGTCCGCCGTGCACGACATCGACGGCTCCCTCTATCCGGTGCCGACCGGCGACAACCGCGACGTCGGCGCCAGCGTGCAGCTCGGCGGACTCAGTCTCCGCCTGAACAAGTTCCGCACGGCGCAGACCAGCACCGATGCCGGCAACACCTACGGCAACGCGGGCACCCGCCGCAGCACCTTCACCCTCGAGGGCCGCTACCTCGCCCTCCAGCGCCTCCGCAGCGCCGCGCTCGGACAGACGGACTTCGCCGACTACTACCTGAAGGCTCCCGGCCGCGAGGGCTTCAACGCCATCGACAACGTCGTGGACTACTACCGCGTCTACGCGGATAGCCTCGCGCACGGCACCGAGGTCGAGCTCGCCGGCCGAGCCGGGCGCCTCGACGTGCGCGTCGCCGCCGCCCGCACCCGCTCCGTGAAGACCAACATCGGCCCCGGATGGCTCGCCTACGCCACCGACCCCGCCGTCATCCAACGCATGGAGTCGCTGGAATGGTACGCCTTCGACAACGCCACGCGCCGCAACCGGCCGGTGGTGTCCGTCGGCGCCAACGGTCTCGTCGTATTCGGCAACCCCGGCGACCGCGCGATCACGGGCTGGCGCAACATCCCACTCGCCGAGACCGGCGCCAACCAATCCACCACGATGTACGCGTACTACACGGGAACGCTCCTGCCGCAGGCGCTGCAGCTCGCCCAGTTCAACGGCATGTCCAACCCCGCCGTGCGCGAGTGGCGTTTCAACTCGACCCTCGCGGCGAACCTCGGCGGCGGCTGGCGGCTCGGCTTCTCCACCCGATTCCGCGACAAGGCCGTCGTCGGCTACGCATCCCGGCCGATCACCCTGACGATCGGGGGCCAGCAGGTGACCGCCCAGGCGACTGACCTCTCGGATCCGCTGACGACCGGCCGCCTATGGTACCTCGATCCCTTCGCGTCGTTCACCTCCCGGGTCGGCACCCGCAAGCTCACCGCGCGGCTCAACGTCCGCAACCTGCTCAACCGCTCCGGCCTTATCGCCGCCTCGGTCACCTCATCCAGCGCCAACCGCCTCGACCTCGCGGATCCGCGCGTGGCTTACTACAGATGGTCCGACCCCAACCGCCTCCCGACCGTTTTCCAGCTGCAGGACCCGCGGGAAGTCGCGTTCTCCGTTTCCGTGGAGTTCTGAGCGTGCGGCCGACTGGGGCGCGGGCAGCGCGGTCGGGACGGAGGAGCCGATAACCGCAGCGTGATCCTACCGTGTGGACACGGCAGCGAGGGAGGTGAGATGAGTGGCGCAACGGCGCCGGTGATTCCCCGTCAGAGCCGCACGTTCACTCCGCCGAAGAACCCGGGCGTGAGCACCCGGCGTTGCGACGGGCGGGGACCGCGATCCTGACCGGTCTCATATTCCCCTAGCACGTTGTTCACGTCGAGATAGAGGCTGAGCCGACGCGTCAGCTGGTACTGGGTCTTGAGGTCGAGGGTGTCGCGTCGGATCCGGTACACGAGCTGTGATTCAACGGCGTTGTAGGTCGTGAGGTAGCGGGCGCGGTGGTTCCACTGGAGGCGGATCGTGATGCCGTCGCGGATGTAGGAGACGCCGGCGTTGGAGGTGTCGGGATTGAAGCCGGCGACCTTGCCCTTCGGATTGGGGGCGACGGCGATCGAATTGCCGGCCCCGTAGTTCCCCTCACTCTCCATCCGCGTGAGGTTACCGTAGACGCCGAAACCGGAAAGCCATCCCGGCAGGAAGGCGAACTGCTGGCTGTAGTTGAGCTCGATGCCGCGCACCTTGGCCCCGCCGCCGTTGTACTGGGTCGTGAGGGTGTAGCCCGCGTAATCCCCGCCGAAGCCGTTGTCGGCTCCATTCCCCACGGTGAGGCCGCCCGCCGTGAAGATGAAGTCGTGCAGCTGCTTCTGGAAGAGCCCGACCGAGACCACGCCGGCCGGCTCAAAGTAGTACTCCGCGGCCACGTCGAAATTGTCGGCGGTCTGCGGCTTCAGGGACGGGTTACTCGTCGTGATCGTCTTCTGATCGAAGTTCACCGTCGTGCGGGGAATGAGCTGGCCGATTCCCGGACGCCCGACGTTGGTCGCCCAGCTGGCTCGGGCAATCAGACGGGGCGTGACCGCGTACTTCAGGTGAATTCCGGGCAGCACGTTCCGGTAGCTGCCGGAGCGAACCTGCCGACCGCCGTACTCGGCGAGGTTACGCCGGATGATCTCCGCGTCGGTCAGGGGCCCCGTGAACGCGGCACGCCGCGCCCTTTCCTCCGGAGTCAGCGCCTGCAAAGCCCCTTCGCCCTCCACCCGCGTCTCCTCGAGGCGGACCCCCGCGAGCACGCCGAGGCGCCCGATTTGCACGTGACCCATGACGTACGCCGCAGGAATCCTCTCCGTGAACCGCTGGTTACCCGTCATCTGAGCCTGGATGTTGGCGGCGGTCTCCCGGACAAAGTAGGCCGGAGTGCGCTCGAGCGCCTCATCAAGCAGCGTGTTGGTGAAGTGCGGCCAAGCTGGCACCGGCACCGCCGGGAACCGAACGCTGTCGGTGTGCAGGCGACCGGAGCTCAGAAGTCCGAACTGGGCCAGGTTGTCGTCGTTCACGCCTCCGCGCGCCGCGTTGGGTCCCTGCACGCCGTCCGCCCCGACGTAATTGCCGCTCCACTGCGTGGCCTCGAGGATACGCTGCTGCTCGCGGATCCGGAGGCCCGCCTTCACGTAGGAGGGAAACGAGCCGGTCCAAGCCTTCTTCGCGTTGAGGGACACGCCCTGGTAGAGATCCCATCCGGCGCGGCGGTCGATCCGGTAGCGGTTCTCGGTGAAACTCGCGAGGTCGGTGATGGCGGGACCCGCCGTCTGCGTGACAACCGGGAAGTCCGCCCTCCCGCGCTGGTCGACGGTGAAGCCGATCCCGCGCGCGGTGAAACCCCAGTTGCGCTGCCCGGCGTAGTTGGACTTCGAGTCGGAGAGGTAAAAGTTCCAGTCCAGCTCGAGCGCGGGCAGTTTGTGCACGCCGCCAAATTGATGATAGCGCGTCCGGGCATCCTTATAGGCGTTGTCCGACTGGATGTTCACCGTGCTGTTCACGTTCGGCAGGATGGTCGTGAAGGTGTCGGTGAAGCCGGGCGCGACGGCGGCGGCCGGACCCGTGAAGTTCAGCACGCGGTCGGTGTCATGGTCGGTGAGCCGGTTGACGGTGGAGCCGAGGTAGAGGCGGCTGCGCTCGTCGAGCTTGTAATCGAGTCGCGCGCCTCCTCCCCAACGGGAGGTGAGCAACCGCTCGTCGGTATAGGCCACGGTGTTGGTGTAGGTGGGACCGCTCACGCCGTTGGCCAGCGCAAGGCTCGTCTGCGTCACGGTGTCCTGCGGGGTGAACAGCTTGCGGTGGCCGAAGTTGACCGCGACGGCCAGCTTGCCGGCGAAGGACTCGGAATACGAAACGGCGTAGTTGTAGGGGGCGCCGTACATCCGGTCGTCGAGGGGACGGTAGGTCAGTCCGGCGGAGATGCGGACAAACCGGCCCTTGGTGTCGAAGCCCGTCTTGGAGACCATGTTCACGGCGCCGCCGATCGAATCACCGTCCATGTCGGGCGTGGGCGACTTCGTGACCTCCATCCGCTCGACCGTGTCGGCGCTGACGGTCTGGAACTGGTACTCGCGGGTGGAGCCGGCCGAAGCGGCGTCCGCGAGCCGGTTTCCATCCATCGTGATGGACACGAGGTTCTGGTTGAGCCCGCGGATGCGGACATAGCGGATGGTGCCGTCGACAGTGTCACCTTCCACGCCGGGAAGGCGCACCAGGAGATCGGCGGGATTCTGGGCGAGGTTTCCGAAGGCGTCGGTCGAGACGATGTTCTTCACGCCGTCCGAGAGCCGCTGGAGGGTCACCGCCTGGGCGTTGCCCTCGCGTTCGCCCGCGACGACGAACTGGTCCATGCGATAGACGCCGGAAGAGAGAGCGACATCCCGCCGGTTCGCTCCCGCCGCCAACGAAAGCGGGACCCGGGCGGCGTCGAGGCCCGTGTAAGAGACGGTGATCGTCGCCGGCCCGACGGGAAGCTGGGCCAAGGCAAAGGCGCCGTCGCCGTCGGTGAGGATCTCCCGACCGCTGCCCTCGACCACGACCCGCGCGCCCTGCAGCGCGCGTCCCGTTGCGGCGTTGGTGACGGTGCCGCCAAGCGACGCCTGTGACCACCCGGAGGTGGAGACGCAGCAAAGCATCAGTGGAAGAAACGCGCGGCGGAAGGCAGCCGCGATCAAGCAAGGCGAGGTTTTCATGGGGATTGTGGGGGCGGAAGTCGCCGCTGGGAAGAAGGGGTTAGCGGCTCCGCGATTCCGAAAGTGCCGACGACTGCCCGCCGTTCTCAAGGAAATTGCCAAAGGATACCCAAAGCGACCCGCAGCCCTATCCGGCCAATCTGTTCGTACCACACGCACCCTTTCCTCGCTCCAGGCGCCTCGTGGCGGTTCCCGAAGGAGGAGGACAACGTCCTCGCGGGGATTCCTGAATGAATCCATCTTCGTCGCTACACGGCCCCTTCGCGCTCCGGGGCAGCCTACCCCCCGATTCCAAGACGCTCGCGGGAATTGGTGGACCAGATCGGGATCAAACCGACGACCTCATCGTTGCGAACGATGCGCTCTATCAACTGAGCTACTGGCCCGAGAAAAACGGGAGGCGAGGTATTGGGAAAACGACCGCGGCAAGTAAACACCTATTTTCCGCCGCGCCACGAACTCATCCGCTCTTGCCGGTGCCCGCGCGCTCTGGTCCCTTCGCCCGACATCCTCCCCATGAGTTCCGCACCCGACCACACCCGCAGGTATTCCTCCGTCGTCGTCGACGGCCCCAGCCGCGCCGGCGCGCGCTCCATGCTCCGCCCGGTGGGCTTCACCGATGAGGACTTCCGCAAGCCCGTCGTAGGCATCGCCTCCCTCTGGAGCATGGTCACTCCGTGCAACATGCACATCGACAAGCTCGCGGTGGAGGCCGAGGCCGGCACCAACGCCGCCGGCGGCAAGGCCGTGATCTTCGGCACCATCACCGTATCCGACGGCATCAGCATGGGCACGCCGGGCATGCGCTACTCGCTCGTCTCCCGCGAGGTCATCGCTGACTCCATCGAGGCCGTCGCCGGCGGAGAAGGCTTCGACGGCCTCGTGACGATCGGCGGCTGCGACAAGAACATGCCCGGCTGCATCATGGCCATGGCGCGCCTCAACCGCCCGGGCGTCTTCGTCTACGGCGGCACCATCCTGCCCGGCATCCATCCGGACTCGAAGAAGGAATGCGACATCGTCTCGGTCTACGAGGCGATCGGCCAGCACGCCGCCGGCAAAGTCGACGACGAGGGCCTGCGCAAGATCGAGGCCTGCTCCATCCCGGGCCCCGGTTCCTGCGGCGGCATGTACACCGCCAACACCATGGCCTCCGCCATCGAGGCGCTGGGCATGAGCCTGCCCAACAGTTCCAACCAGATCGCCATCGGCGCGGAGAAGCGCGAGGACTGCCGCCGCGCCGGCGAGGCCACCCTCGCCCTGCTGAAGGCCGACCTGAAGCCGCGCGACATCATGACGCGCAAGGCCTTCGAGAACGCGATCACCGTCACCATCGCCCTCGGCGGCTCCACCAACGCCGTCCTCCACCTGCTCGCCATCGCCCACTGCTGCGGCGTCAAACTCTCCATCGACGACTTCACCAAGATCGGAAAGCGCGTTCCCGTGCTCGGCGACCTCAAGCCCTCCGGCAAGTACGGCATGGTGCACCTCACCCGCATCGGCGGCCTCCCCCCGCTCATGAAGGTGCTGCTCGACGCCGGATTGCTCCACGGTGACTGCCTGACCGTCACCGGGCGCACCGTCGCGGAAAACCTGCGCAACGTTCGCCCGTATCCCGCCGACCAGGATGTCGTGCGGCCCATCTCCAATCCGATCAAGTCCGACAGCCACCTGCGCGTGCTTTACGGCAACCTCGCCCCGGATGGCGCGGTGGCGAAGATCAGCGGCAAGGAAGGACTCTCATTCACCGGCAAGGCGCTCGTATTCGAGAGCGAGGAGAAGGCGCTCGACGCGATTCTCGCCGGACGCGTCAAGTCCGGCCACGTGATCGTGATCCGTAACGAGGGCCCCGTTGGCGGTCCCG
>JACCEC011698337.1_pt1 | contig 24451 bp, 19 predicted proteins | sample 7450121 | NCBI WGS metagenome assembly JACCEC01 (sample SAMN15323455, study PRJNA562643) | freshwater metagenome | isolation source: river surface water | place: USA:Blue River Watershed | collected 2017-08-18 | reverse complement strand
GGAAGCGCGGTCGTTTCGTGAGCACATTCGCACCTCCAGCCTGCAGTCATTTCATCATCGCGTAGAGCTCGATACAACACGTGGTGTTCCCGCGGCTACGGCTTCTGTACAGGCCTGGCTCAAGCGCCAGGGTTATGCCGTACGTCAGCGTAACGAGGGCGATTCAGTTTTGCTCGCTGCCAAGCGCGGAAGCGGTAATCGTCTGGGTTATATCTTTGCCCATGCTTCGATCGTGATCATCTGTGTGGGCGGTTTGCTCGACAGCGAATTGCCCGTGCGTTTGCAAGTATGGTTCATGGGCAAGACCCCGATTGTTGAGAATATGTTGATTGCGGATGTGCCTGAGCGCGGTCGTTTGTCAGTCAATAATCCGAGCTATCGCGCGAATGTGTTGATCCCTGAAGGGAGTGCCCGGGACTCCGCGGTGGTCAACATCGATGATGGCGCGCTGGTTCAGCCTTTGCCTTTCAGTATCGCCTTGAAAAAATTCATCGTTGATTATTACTCCACGGGGATGCCAAGCCGCTTCGCGAGCCTGGTGGAGGTGACGGATCCCGAGACAGGTAAAAAATTCGATGCGACGATCGAGGTCAACGAGCCTTTGCACTTCAAGGGTGTCACGGTGTATCAGTCGAGCTTCGATGATGGTGGCAGCCAGGTTGAGCTGGTGGGTTACCCACTGAGCGGGCCAAGCGACAAGTCCTTCGAGCTGAAGTCTCGTGTCGGTCAGTCTAGCGATGTCACGATGAAGTCCGCCGGCAAAGAGCTCAAGGTCGAGGTGACTAAACTTCGTCCGATCAATGTCGAGGATTTGTCGGCCGGAACGCCGTCCGCGCCCAAACCTCTTGGCGAGCATGTCGCGGCCGTGACGGGTAGTGCCGCGGGCAAGACGAATAAAAATTTGCGTAATATTGGTCCCAGCGTTGAGTATCGCGTGATTGATGCGAGTGGTCAGGCAACTTTATTTCACAACTATATGGTGCCCGTTGAGCTCGATGGCGCACGTGTGATGTTGGCAGGCGTTCAGGAGCCCGGCGCGACGGGTTTTCGATATTTAAGACTGCCTGTTGATGAGGAAAACTCGATGGGTGACTTCATGCGCCTGAGAGCGGCGCTGGCTGATCCGGCTGCGCGTTTGTTGGCGACGCAACGTCTGGTCGCGAGTTACGGTGGCAGTCCCGAGGAGCAAAAAGCTCTGCAAATCTCGGCTGAACGGGCTTTGGATACTTTTGCAAATGGTGGGCTGCTGGCGATATCGAATTTCCTGGAAAAAAATGTTCCTGAGCCAGAGCAGCGTCGCGCGGCGGACATCATTATTCGATTGCTGGGATCATCGATTGCGGAGCTGCGAAACGTCGCACGTGAGCGTGCCGGTCTCGCACCATTGCCGAATACGCCCGAGCGAATGGATGAGATCGCCGACTGGTCGAGACTCTCGGTCGCGGCGTTGTCTGACTTGGCGCTCTATCCCTCTCCGATCATGATGACGCTCAAGACGTTTGAACATGTGCAGGCGAGTGTTTTCCAGGTGAGTCGAACTCCCGGCAAGATCACCGTGTACATCGGCTGTTTGCTGCTGATCATAGGCGTCTTTACGATGTTTTACGTTCGCGATCGCCGGATTTGGGTCTGGCTGCGCCCCGCTGAGACCACAGGGGGTACGAGAGTATTGGCGGCCATGACTTCGCAAAAGCGTACACTCGATTTCAATCGTGAATTCGACCGTTTCAAGCAGGCGTTGATGCGCCTGAACCAAGGCTAGCCGACCGGCAAGCCCCAACACTGATCATTGAGATACCGCTATGAATGAGCCCTCTGCTGCTGTTGCAAACGATTGGGATGATTTGTCGGAGTCGGGTGATGGACGTATCGAACGCGGCCGCCCTGACTGGACGGATGCGTTGTTTTTCTTATTACTCGCCATTGGTGCAGGTTTTGCGCTGAACCAGTACAGCCAGTCGATGGATGTTTATGAGAAAACCATCCTGGTACTCGCGGTGCCTTCCCTGACTTGGCTCGGTTGGCTTTGGCGTCCTCTTCGTACCTTGATGGTCGCGATGGCGATCGCTGCCTTGTTTGCGATCTGGTTATATCAAAGAGATCTCGCACGCGCCGAGCAAGTGTTTTTATTAAAGTATTTGCTCTCCTCGCAGTCCGCTATTCTCTGGATGTCGGTGTTGTTCGTGATCGCCACCTTTTGCTATTGGGCAGGGTTTGTGAGTACCACGGCGGCATGGCTTGGGACAGCCTTGACCTGGGGCGCGGTATTCGCCGGTTCGACGGGCATGCTGGTGCGTTGGCGCGAAGGACATTTGATGGGGCCTGATCTTGGGCATATTCCCGTCAGTAATTTGTACGAAGTGTTTGTATTGTTCGCACTGGTCACATCTCTTTTTTATCTGTACTACGAGCGTCGCTACGGTACGCGCGCGCTGGGTGGTTTCGTGATGTTGGTGGTGACCTCCTCGGTCGTGTTTTTGCTTTGGTATTCATTTACACGCGAGGCTTATCAGATTCAGCCCCTGGTCCCTGCCCTGAAAAGCTGGTGGATGAAAATCCATGTGCCTGCCAACTTTATCGGTTACGGTACCTTTTCACTTGCTGCCATGGTCGGCTTTGCCTATCTGGTCAAACAGCATGCTCAAACTAAATCCTGGCTCAAGCTTGCGCCGCTTTTCATTTTGGGCGTCTTGTTGGCGGCTGAACCGATGGTGTTTCGCACCGAAGGCTTGTCCGCGACCTGGATGATTTATTTTGGAATCGGTGCGGTGATCGTCGGTACGATTTTGCTGTTTCGCGCACAGATTGCCGCGCGCTTGCCTTCTTTTGAAGTGCTCGATGACATCATGTATCGGGCGATTGCCATTGGCTTTGCTTTTTTTACCGTCGCGACGATTCTCGGTGCCTTGTGGGCTGCCGATGCCTGGGGTGCATACTGGCAGTGGGATCCCAAGGAAACCTGGGCGCTGATCGTCTGGTTGAACTACGCTGCATGGTTGCATCTGCGTCTTATGAAAGGCTTGCGTGGCACGATGGCCGCATATTGGGCACTTGTTGGTCTGTTGGTAACCTGTTTCGCCTTTTTGGGCGTTAACATGTTTCTTTCAGGTCTTCATTCTTATGGTGCGCTTTGACGCCTGCTAAACCTTGGGTCGTGTTGCTCGCGACCCTCACAGTACAGTCTCTTGTTGCGATGGCCTTGTTAAACCTGCCGGTGGTTGCACCGGCAGTGGCCAAAGATGTTGGGATCTCCACGAATTATCTGGGCGCCTATGTTGCCCTCGCATATTTTGGTGCGATGGTGGCCACTTTGCTGGGTGGCGCGGCGGTCAAACGTTGGGGCGCGATACGGCTGAGTCAGACCGGTCTAGTTTTTGCTGCCGTGGGTCTTCTCCTCTGTGCGATTCCCTATGTCGAAACGATTGCCTTGGGGGCGCTCTTTATTGGCGCAGGTTACGGTCCCATCACTCCTGCAAGTTCTCATCTGTTGATCAAATCAACGCCCCCTGAAAAACTCTCCTTTGTTTTCTCCCTCAAACAGACCGGCGTACCGCTGGGTGGCATGATCGCGGGTGCGACGGTTCCCTCGCTCGATATCTTGATCGGCTGGCAGTGGGCGTTTATTTGTGCAGCGATCGCCTGCGCGATTTGCGCCTGGGCGGTTCAGCCTTTGCGCGAAGGTTTGGATGACGATCGCGATCCAACAGTGCGACCTTCTTTGGCGACAAGCTTCGTGTTGCCACTTAAATTGATTTTCAGTCATCGTACTTTGCGCAAGCTTTCTTATATGTCCTTCATGTTTTCGATCGCTCAGATGGCATTGATGGGTTATCTGGTGACATTTTTATACGAGGACCTGGGTTGGAGTCTTGTGGCGGCTGGCGGCGCTTTGACTGTTGCGCAGGCAGCTGGAGTGTCTGGCCGTATGTTGTGGGGATATGTGTCCGATCGCTGGCTGGGTGCGACCATGATGCTGATTGTGATCGCGGGGTTGCTGGTGATTGGCGCGGTGGGTACAGCTCTGCTTGGTCCTGAGTCTTCGCCATGGTTCCTGTTCCCTGTTTTGGTGATTTTTGGTTCCTCGGCGATTGGCTGGAATGGTGTGTTTCTGGCTGAGATCGCCAGACAAGCACCCAAAGGTCAGGCCGGTGTTGCGACGGGCGGTACGCTTTGCATCACCTTCCTGGGCGTGATGGTTGGCCCACCTTTGTTTGGTGTGATGGCCAGCGTGCTAGGTAGTTACGGTTTAAGTTATGGTGCAATGGCCGTGCTGGGTGTATTGATATTGATGTTGTTGATTCCGCTCTATCGTCATCCCACTTCGAGCACGACTTAGTTACAACTTAGTGTGAACTCAATTGCTTGACATGACTTCCTGATGATGTGACTCGCCTGATATGACACCCACAACGAAACTTTCGTCAGACTCTGCTGTGTCTCAACAGCGGCAATGGCTGATTGGTTGCGGGATCTTTTTATGCGCCTTGTCATGTTTCTCTTTGCTCGATGCCTTGGCCAAGGATCTGGTTCATCGCTACTCGGCGCCTTTGGTCAATATGGCGCGTTACTCCATCATTCTGGTGCTGGCTTTCAGCATCATGCGCGCCAAGCGTGTTTCGATCTACGCACCAAAGGATGCCCGTCTGCTTTTAGTTTTGCGCGGGGCGATGTTGGGCGTAGTGGGTATTTGCTTTATTCCTGCGCTTCAGTATTTACCGCTTGCCGAAGGCACGGCGGTTTATTTTGTCGCACCCTTGATCGTGGTCATTCTCGCGCCTTTTGTGCTGGGCGAGCGGGTTGGATGGAAACAATACGCCGCTGTACTCGTGGGGATGGCGGGGATGTTGCTCATCGTGAACCCCGGAGGCGATCTTTCCTTGATCGGCTGCGCCTTGATGTTTACCTCGGCATGCGCGTATGCGATGGTGCAGCTCCTCACCCGCAAGCTTGCCAATCGCGTGGAAAGCGAACAAATGTTTGTGTATGCGGCGAGCACCTGCTGGTTCATGGGCTTAGGCGTGATAACCGTGTTTTGGCCCGAGGTCTGGCCGACGGGTCGCGATCTGCTGGAAATGCTCTTGATGGGAACCTTTGGGGGCGTAGGGCAGTATTTATTGATACTCGCCTTTAAACGTGCGCCTGCCTCGACCCTGGCGCCGTTGAATTATTTTCAACTGGCTCTGGCCGTCATGTTGGGCGAGCTTTTCTTTGGTCAAATGCCGAATCTGCAATCTTTCGCAGGCATTGCACTGATTGTCGCCGCAGGTTTGGCGCTGACGTTGCCCATGCTGATGGCCTCTTTAAAGGCCAGATCCATCCGGGCTGACGCAGCGCGCCGCGTGTAGATTTAAAGCGATCACGTTTAAAGCACTCACGTTTAAAGTGATGACGTTTAATCCGGCAGGCAACTTTCGCCGCGAATCAGATCAGCAAAGGTTTCGCGCTGACGGATCACATGATAGTTTTCGCCATCCACCATGACCTCGGCTGGACGGGGTCTACTGTTGTAGTTGCCCGCCATGACAAACCCATAGGCTCCGGCTGATTCAATCGCCAGGACATCACCTTGCTCGAGCGCGAGTTGTCGAGCGCGGGCCAGCCAGTCGGCACTCTCGCACACCGGACCGACGACGTCATAAAGGGTGTTGGCACTTGTGCGTGGCTTGAGAGGTAAAACACCATGCCAGGCTTCGTATAAAGCAGGGCGCATCAAATCATTCATCGCTGCATCGACAATCGCGAAGTTACGCGCATCGGTGAGTTTCAAATACTGCACCGTTGTCAAAAGCACACCTGCGTTTCCAACAAGTGAGCGACCGGGCTCGAGCACGAGCTCGAGATGGTCAAAACCGCGTGCGCGCAGCTCCGCGAAGACCTTGTCCAGAAGCACCTTGGGTGCCAGAGGTGTTTCGTCGTCATAGCGGATACCCAGACCACCACCTAAGTCGAGATGTTTGAGCTGGATACCCTGGCGCACGAGTTGCTCGATGAGCTTGAGGAGCTTGTCGAGCGCGTCCAGATAGGGGCTGACCTCGGTGATTTGTGAGCCGATGTGACAGTCCACCCCCACGACTTGAATGCCGGGAAGCGTGGTCGCCAGTTGATAGGCGGCTGGCGCCTCTTCGATCGCGATACCAAATTTGTTTTCTTTCAGGCCCGTCGAGATGTAGGGGTGTGTTTGCGCGTCGACGTCGGGATTGACCCGCAGCGACACGGCTGCAAGTTTTCCAATGCGATTCGCCACCTCTGACAGGCGCTTGAGCTCGGGGATTGACTCGACGTTAAAGCATTTGACGCCGGCCTCCAGGGCGGCCTGCATTTCCCAGTCTTGTTTGCCCACACCAGAAAACACAACCTTGGCGGGATTGGCACCGGCTGCCAACACGCGGGCAAGCTCCCCACCCGACACAATGTCAAAACCACTACCCAGCCGCGCAAACTCTTTGAGTACAGCGAGATTCGAGTTGGCTTTCATGCCAAAACATACAAGTACGCGGTGCGCGCCGATTGCTTCCTGGTAGGCTGCCCATGCCGTCGCCAGGGCTGCGCGTGAATAGACATACAGAGGCGTGCCGAGCTGGCGGGCGAGTGTGGAAAGTGCGACACCTTCGGCGAACAGTTCACCGTTGCGGTAGTGAAAGTGAGGTGATCCTGCTGGGGTGGCGAAGCTTGTCATAGGTGTTGTTACGGTCATGTTGGGGCTGTGGGTATTCGGTGATTAACTGGCAAGCTCAAGCACAATACAGTAGAGGGGCGAGCTAAGACTTTCAAATTGGCATTGCATGACTGGCTATTTGGGTTCATTGACGGCCGTTGTTTCGGGTGTAGATACAGGTGATGTATTCGCAGCAGATGATGCTGCTGAGGCTGGCTTAGTTGCTTCAGGTTTGGGTGGTGGCAAATAAAGCGGTCCCTTGAAACCACAGCCAGCCAGCCAGCCCGTCAGGGCGAGCATCGCTACAATGCCTGCAAAACTGCGACGATGGATTTTGCGAATCACTGCACACTCCCTCAACTTTGAGGACAAGGATTATGAACGATACAGAATTTCATACACGGGCAACCGCCATTCTAGATGCAATAGAGGCTCAAGCCGATCACTGGTTTGAACAACTTGATCTGGATGTGGAAACCAAACGCAACGGCAACGTCCTCAATCTTATTTTTGAAAGCGGTCACCAGGTTGTCATCAACAGCCAGGCGCCCCTGCATGAGATGTGGTTAGCCGCGCGTTCGGGCGGTTTTCATTACAAATTCGACGGTCAGCACTGGAAAGATACACGCGGGGGTCTGGATCTGCACGATCTGTTATCCCAAATCTGCTCGAACGAAACAGGACAGCAACTCGTCGTCAAACTCTGAGCGAAAGCCGCCTTGCGGCGGACCCTCCACTTTTGCGAATCATGCGCCCTAATTGCCGATCAGCTCGCGGCGATTGCTGTCACGATTGTTACCGCCCCCGCTCCCCCCTAAGGTTTCGAGCAAATCACCCAGAGAGTCCTGTTTGGGGTCGCCCAGGCTTCTGACGGCCTCTTTGGGTGGGAATTCCTTGAAGTACATGTTGCCACCCTCGACGATCAAGCCTTCGGGCACAGGGCCGCGTTTTTGTTCCGGGAATTCCTTGAGTGCGTGTTGCATATAGCCCAGCCAGATTGGCAAGGAAGCGCCACCACCCGTTTCACGAGAGCCAAGCGACTTGGGCTGGTCGTAGCCGAGCCATGCAACACCGACAAGCTGGGGTGTATAGCCTGCAAACCATGCATCGACCGAATCGTTGGTCGTGCCGGTTTTACCGGCCAGGTCGCCACGCTTGAGGACTTGCCTGGAGCGTGCGGCCGTACCGGAGGTGGCCACTCCGCGCAACATATCGTCCATCACATAGGCCGTACGGGCATCGATGGCGCGTGCCGCCGAATCTCCCGCGACGACGGGTTTGGCGCGCATCAGCACCTGACCGTTCGCATCCGTCACATGATCAATCAGATAAGGTGTGACGCGGTAGCCTCCGTTGGCAAATACGGAAAAGCCTGCTGCCAGCTGCATGGGGGTGACGGCGCCTGAGCCAAGCGCCATGGGCAAGACAGCGGGATGCTTGGCTTTGTCAAAACCAAAGCGGGCAATGTATTCCTGTGCGTATTGGGGACCGATGGATTGCAAAATCCGGATCGAGACCATGTTTTTCGAGCGGGCGATTGCCTCGCGCATCGACAGCATTTCCGCGTATTCGCCGCCGTAGTTTTTAGGCGTCCATGCTTTGCCAGAACCTGTTTGCTCAGCGGTCAGCTCAAAAGGCTGGTCAGAGATCATGGTGCCAGGCGTCAAGCCTCGCTCAAGCGAAGCCGCATAGATGAACGGTTTGAACGCAGAGCCCGGCTGGCGCCACGCCTGCGTGACACGGTTGAAATTGCCGTGATAGAAGTCAAAGCCCCCGACCATGGCGCGAAGTGCACCGTCCTGGGGGATCATGGCGACAAAAGCCGCCTGAACCGTGGGTAGATTCAGGATTTCCCAGTATGTGGGAGCTTTGTGCAAATACACCACAGAACCCCGTTGTAGACGCAGTGCGGCAGGGGCTTTGGGGTTGAGCGCGCGGGCGATGACGCCCAAGGCTTTTTTGTCGTTGATGACCACGATCTCGGTGGAGCTGCGGGCCACGCGGACTTCGGTGGGTTTGACAGAGAGCACGACGCCGGTCAGCATGTCTGTGCGGTCAGGGTGCTTGTCAAAGACACCGTCCAAAAATTCGTCTAGCTTGGCCGGATCGTCTTCGATACCGTTGGGCAGAGTCAGTTGAGCCTCGGGTCCCGGATAGGGCGCGCGACGCGTGTAGTCCAGCACGCCTTCTCTGAGCGACTCATACGCCCACTGCTGATCTTTGGAGTGAATGGTTGTGTACACATTCAATCCTCGCGTGTAGACATTGTCAGGATAGATGCTGATCATCAGCTGACGCGCCAGTTCTGCGGCGTATTCGCCATGCACGGCATAGCCGCCCGCAGGCGTGCCCTGTGAGGGCTTGATCACGACAGGTTGTGCGAGTGCGGCTTTGTATTCGGCATCGGTCAGGTAACCGAGTGAGTGCATCCGACCCAGAACGTAGCGCTGGCGCAAGACGGCGCGAGGTTTATTGGCGATCGGGTTAAAGCGCGAGGGAGCCTTGGGGATTCCTGCCAGCAACGCCGCATCGGCCGCGGTGATTTCTGAAAGCTCTTTACCCAGGTAGACGCGCGAAGCGGCGGCAAATCCATAGGCTCGATGCCCGAGGTAAATCTGGTTGAGATAGAGCTCAAGAATCTGGTCTTTGGACAGACTGGCTTCGATTTTGAAGGTCAGCAGGAGTTCGTAAAACTTGCGAGACCAGGTTTTTTCGGATGAGAGGTAGAAATTGCGGGCGACCTGCATGGTGATCGTGCTGGCACCCTGACTTTTCTGCATGGAGATCAGGTTGGTCAATCCCGCGCGCACCACGCCAATCCAGTCAATCCCGCCGTGCTGATAGAAACGGTCGTCTTCGGCCGAAAGTACGGCGGATTTCATGACATCGGGTATTTCATCAAAGCGCAGGACATTTCGGCGCTCTTCGCCGAACTCGCCAATCAGCACTTTGTCCGAGGTGTAAATACGCAAAGGCACGCGGGGGCGATAGTCGGTCATCGCGTTGAGATCTGGCAGGTTAGGCCAGGCTAGCGCGAGCGCCATTCCGATCAGCAAGGTCGCACAAAGAGCGAGCCCGGCTGTGAGGATCGTGAATTTCAGTAAAAACCGGACGAGGAATGAGCCTTTCGGCTTGTCTGTCGTCTGGTCTTCTTCGTCGTGGGGGTGGTTATATTTGCTCATTGCCGAACATTTTAAAGGTTTTGCGAGGGTTTGCCCGGATCTGTTTGGGTCTCTGAGCGGTCAATGGGATAATGACGTCATGAATACTGAAGCGCTTGCGCCCGAGCCTAACGCCTCCGGCGACCCGAATCCGTCCCTCGACACGCAGGATCTGCCCCAAACGGCAGGCCCTCTGGCCCATGACATCCCGATCTTTCTGGTCGGGATGATGGGTGCTGGCAAGACCACCATTGGACGTGCACTTGCCAGGGTATTGCATAGAGAGTTCATCGATCTTGATCATGAGCTGGAAGCACGTTGCGGTGTTCGGATACCAGTGATCTTTGAGATCGAAGGCGAGCAAGGGTTCCGTAAACGTGAGTGTCAAGTGTTGGATGACTGCACGGTGCAGCCCAATTTAGTGATGGCGACGGGTGGCGGTGCGGTGTTGGCCGAGGAAAACCGTCGTGCGCTCAAGAGCCGCGGCATCGTCGTGTATTTGCGCGCCAGCGTCGAGGAGCTCTATCGCCGCACGAGCCGAGATCGCAACCGACCTCTGCTCGCCACTCCCGATCCCAAAGCGACTTTGCGTGGGCTGCTGGAGATGCGCGAGCCCTTATATGAATCCGTGGCGGATGTCGTGGTCGACACCGGCACAACCTCTGTTAACCATCTTGTTGCTCAGCTCGTAGAGCGACTCAGGCAAGTTGACAAGGCGATCGATCGCACCGCTCAGAGCCGGCCGGGTAACTCCTCGGCCAGCATGCGTGCCGATTTCGCCGCAAGCCATACCGAAGAGAACAAACCATGCACACCGTAGAAACCGTTCAGGTTCAGACCCCTGGTGGTCACTACCCCATCCATATTGCGCCCGGACGATTGGCGACGCTGGCTCAAGCGATTCCGGCCGATGCGACATCGATCGCGCTCATCACGAATCCGGTGATTCACGCGCTGATGGGCGACGAGGTGACGCAGGTGCTCGCCCAAACAGGCAAGCGGATCGTGCCAGTGATCTTGCCCGACGGCGAGGCCCACAAGACGTGGGAAACACTCAATCAGATTTTTGATGCCATGCTGGGCGCGCAACTTGATCGACGCACGGTCATCGTCGCGTTGGGTGGTGGCGTCATTGGCGACATGGCCGGTTTTGCCGCAGCGGTCTACATGCGCGGTGTGCGCTTTGTCCAGGTGCCCACGACTTTGTTATCCCAGGTCGATTCCTCGGTTGGCGGCAAAACCGCGGTCAATCATCCGCTTGGCAAAAACATGATTGGCGCTTTTTATCAGCCAATCGCGGTCGAGATCGATACCGATGTCCTCAAAACGCTCCCTGATCGGGAGATGTCCGCGGGGTTGGCAGAGGTCATCAAATACGGCCTGATTCTGGATGCGCCCTTTTTCGAATGGTGTGAAAAAAATGCGGTCGGTTTGCGCGAGCGCGAACCGGAATTGCTGGCGATCGCGATTCGCCGTTCTTGCGAATTCAAGGCCTGGGTGGTCTCACAGGATGAGCGGGAAAGCGGATTGCGTGAAATTTTGAATCTGGGCCATACATTTGGTCATGCGATCGAAGCGGGTTCTGGCTATGGCGCGCTTTTGCATGGCGAAGCCGTGGGGACTGGACTCATCATGGCGGCGGACTTGTCCGCGGAGTTGCTAGGATTCCCAAGCGCAGACGTTGAGCGCGTGCGAAAACTTGTCGAGGCGATTGGTTGCCCGACCGTGGGCCCCCGACTCGGCGGCGTCGATCAATGGATGAGCCTGATGCGCGGGGATAAGAAAACTCGCGCAGGTGAAATCACGTTTGTGTTGATGCCTAAAATTGGTGAAGCGGTTCGACGCGGGGCACCCGCTGAGTTAGTCGAGCGTGTGATTTTGCGCAATACGGTTTGATCGCAATGACTGAGCTCGCTGCCTACGCCTCGCGTTCCGAAGAAAGCCGTGGTCGTCGGCACGCCGAGCCTGCGCCGACGAATCGTAGCGAGTTTCAACGTGATCGTGATCGTATTGTCCATGCCGGTGCTTTTAGGCGGCTTGAATATAAAACACAGGTCTTTATCAATCACGAAGGAGATCTGTTCCGCACGCGCTTGACGCATTCTCTCGAAGTCGCGCAGATCGCACGCGTGCTCGCGCGCAGCTTGCGCTTGAACGAAGACCTGACAGAAGCGATTGCGCTGGCGCATGATCTAGGCCACACCCCTTTTGGCCATGCCGGTCAAGACGAGCTTAACGCCTGCATGAGAGAGTTTGCACCCGAGGCGGGTGGTTTTGAGCACAATTTACAAAGCTTGCGCGTCATTGACGAGCTGGAGGAACGCTACGCCGCCTTCAATGGTTTGAATTTGTGTTTTGAAACGCGTGAAGGTGTACTCAAGCATTGTTCACTTTCACACGCCAGGCTGTTGGGCGATGTTGGCCAACGTTTTATTGAACGCACACAACCATCGCTCGAAGCACAGCTCGCCAATCTGGCCGATGAGATTGCCTACAACAACCATGATATTGACGATGGTCTGCGTTCGGGTTTGTTGACAATCGAACAGCTGCAGACGGTTCCTATTTTCGCGCGACATTACGCAGCGATGGTGCAGAAATGGCCGGCATTGAATGAGCGACGTGTTGTCGCAGAAACAATCCGCAGTATGATCAATACGTTAATCACGGACGTGACGCAGACGACGCAAGCCAATCTGTCTGCAGCGGCGCCCGCCAATGCCGACGCTGCGCGTCGCTGCAGTCCGTTGGTGGCTTTTTCGCCTGCGCTGCGCGCCGAGGCGGATGCGTTAAAGAAGTTTCTATTTGAGAATCTCTATCGTCACTACAAGGTGATGAGGATGACCAACAAAGCGCGACGGATTGTGCGAGAGCTTTTTGATGCTTTCGTGCATGAGCCCCGCTTGTTACCCCCCGATTATCGGCATGAGGATGCCGCGGCTCAGGCACGTGCGATTGCCGATTACATCGCAGGGATGACGGATCGTTACGCGATTCGCGAGCACCACCGTTTGTTTCGGATGGGCAATCAGTTTGACTAGTATCAGGGAGAACGTTATGACATCCACGCGTATGTATGTTTTAGCAGTCAGTATGGCGGGCATGGCTTTGTTGTCCGGTTGCGCACAACAAGCCGCCGCACCGATCAGAACAGTTGAGCGCGACAGTGCGCCAAGCGCGCCAGTCGCGATTCCTGTGGCGCCCCCAACGTCCAGCTTCGATGCCAACGCCGCTGTGCCTCCACCAGCGCCGCAGGACACGCAGACTAATTATGCGACCAGATTCCCGACCAATCCGGCGCCCACGGCACCCGCCTGGACTTCTTCACAGGACCAGATGCCCACTACCGCCGCCGCGGTGAGCTCGGGTGGTTCTCTCCCAGAGGGGGATCATCGATTGGCACTTGTTCAGGTCTGTCAGGCGAATGCCATGGGGGTCAGGAATCAATGTTTCATGGGCTTTGCCGATACCCGGCCCGGTCGCGAGGTGAGTAGTCAGGTTCAGGCCTATTACTTGTCGACGAGCGCAAGCCTCGCGCCCAAGGTTTCTTTTGACAACTATTGTTCGCCGGGCTGGCTGGCGACCGTGGTTTCATCGCAAGGCAGTGTGCAAGGCGGGGGCGTTTTGCAAACGCAAGCGGCTGTTTGTGGTCACCCTTCCGCAGGCCAAGCGTTGACGGCATTGTTCAATGCCTGCGATGCGCAGACTCAGGGCGGCTGCCGTCAATCCACTTCGATCAATGTCGCGTGGGGATATTGGGACGGCAGACAGATGCCCGGTACGGAGGCTGATGTCGGTCGTGCGTATCCCGCCGATCGTTTCGCAGAGGCGCACATCTGTAACTCAACCTTGCCCTTGCAAGAGACAGGTGTGTGTCCGTCCAGCTCAGCGGTGCCACTGCGCTTGCTTGGCTTGCCCTAAGCTTTTTTCCTGAGCGCTAAAACCTTGCCAAGGTAATGCCCGGTGTGGCTCGATGTTGTTTGAGCGATCACTTCGGGCGTGCCTTGCGCCACAATTTGTCCACCACCATTGCCACCCTCCGGGCCCATATCGATGACCCAGTCGGCGGTTTTGATGACATCGAGATTGTGTTCAATCACCACCACCGTGTTGCCTGCCTCGATGAGTTGATTCAGCACGCGCAACAGGAGTGCGATGTCGTGAAAATGCAGACCCGTGGTGGGTTCGTCCAGAATGTAGAGTGTCTGACCTGTACTGCGTTTGGACAGCTCCAGGGATAATTTGACGCGTTGCGCTTCGCCACCCGAGAGCGTGGTGGCGCTTTGTCCGAGCCTCAGATACGAAAGGCCGACATCCATCAAGGTTTGCAACTTGCGCGCCACGGCGGGCACGGCTTCGAAATATGTCAGTGCTTGTTCAACCGTCAGTTCGAGCACTTCGTGAATGTTTCGGCCGCGATAGCGGATCTCGAGTGTTTCCCTGTTGTAGCGTTTGCCCATGCAAACATCGCAGGGGACGTACATGTCCGGTAAAAAATGCATCTCGACTTTGACAACGCCATCGCCCTGGCAGGCTTCACAGCGCCCGCCCTTGACGTTGAAGCTGAAGCGACCCGGATCGTAACCGCGTGATCGCGCCTCCGGAACGCCCGCAAATAACTCGCGAATCGGTGTGAACATACCGGTGTAAGTTGCGGGATTGCTGCGCGGTGTGCGGCCGATCGGGCTCTGGTCTACGCTGATGATCTTATCGAAATGCTCCAAACCATTGAGCGCTGTGTAGGGTGCAGGCTCGGCTTGCGCATGGTGCAGTGCGCGCGACATGACGATCGCAAGCGTGTCGTTGATCAGCGTGGATTTACCCGAGCCGGAAACGCCAGAGATGCAGACAAACTTGCCTGCCGGAATCCGCAGATCCACTGATTTGAGGTTGTTACCTGAGCAGCCTGTCAGCTCAAGCCATTTTTGTTCGGCCTCGAGCGGGCGACGCGTGGGGACAGCGATCTTTTGGACGCCACTCATGTACTGACCAGTGAGTGATGCAGGATTTTGTTCGATTTGCGCAGGGGTGCCTTGCGCAACGATTTGGCCACCGTGCTCACCCGCGCCCGGGCCCATGTCGACGACCCAGTCGGCTTCGCGAATCATGTCTTCATCGTGCTCGACCACAATGACACTGTTACCCAGGTCGCGCAGATGATGCAGTGTGGCGATCAGTCTATCGTTGTCGCGCTGATGCAGACCAATCGAGGGTTCGTCCAGCACATACATCACGCCTGTCAGGCCAGAACCGATCTGGCTGGCTAGACGGATACGTTGTGCTTCGCCCCCCGAGATCGTATCGGCACTGCGATCAAGGGACAGATAGTTCAGGCCCACATTGTTGAGAAAGCTCAGACGCGCTTCGATCTCGCGGACAATACGCTGAGCGATTTCCGCGCGTGCGCCGGTCAGCTTGAGGTCTTGAAACCATTTCAGGCAGGTCGAGAGTGGCTGAGCCTCGACTTCGTAAATCGCGAGCCCCTGCTCTTGCCAGTTACGGCCTTCAGGCGTGTCAAGCAGGCGTTTGGGTGGCGCGATGCGTTCATCGCCAATGCGCACATGACGGGCTTCGGCGCGCAGGCGTGAACCATGGCATTCAGGACATGTTTGAACGGCGCGATATTTGCCGAGTTCTTCGCGCACGGCCGAGGAGTCTGTTTCCTTCCAGCGACGCTCCAGATTTGGAATCACGCCTTCGAAGGCATGGCGTTTGACGGTGCTGCGACCGTTTTCATTCAAATAGAAAAAGGGAATCTCGACATCGCCAGAACCATAAAGCACGATCTGACGGATTGCCTCGGGCAAGCTTTCCCAGCTCGCCTCAATATCGAACTCATAGTGTGTCGATAGGCTCGACAGCATTGAAAACGTGAAGGCATTGCGTTTATCCCAGCCTCTGATCGCACCGGAACCAAGACTGAGCTCCGGAAAGGCCACCACACGCTTGGGATCAAAAAAGCCCACATGTCCCAAACCGTCACAGCTAGGACAGGCGCCGACCGGATTATTAAAGCTGAACAGACGCGGCTCGAGTTCAGGCAGACTATGGCTGCAGACTGGACAGGCATAGCGACTGGAAAACAGGTGCTCTTCGTTGGTGTCCATGTCGAGCGCGACAACGCGCCCCTGCGCCAAGGTCAGCGCGGTCTCAAAACTTTCGGCTAGGCGTTGCTTGCTCTCGGGTTTGATGCGCAAGCGGTCAATCACGACATCGATATCGTGTTTTTCATTTTTATTGAGCTCGGGCATGCTGTCGAGGTCGACCATCTGACCGTCGACGCGCACGCGAACGAATCCTTGCGCCTGCAAGCTGGCGCATTCGTCATCAAAACTACCTTTGCGCGTCCGGGCGATGGGGGCGAGTATGGCGAGCCTGCGTTCTGCCGGCCAGTTCAGTACGCTGTCGACCATCTGGCTCACGCTTTGCGCGGCGAGTGGCAGGCCATGCGAGGGACAATAAGGCGTACCGACGCGGGCATACAACAACCGCAGGTAATCATGAATTTCGGTGATCGTGCCAACGGTCGAGCGAGGATTGTGACCCGCGGCTTTTTGTTCGATTGAAATCGCAGGCGATAGACCCTCGATCAGGTCCACATCCGGTTTATCCATCAACTGCAAAAACTGCCGGGCATAGGCCGAGAGACTCTCGACATAGCGGCGCTGCCCTTCGGCGTACAAGGTGTCAAAGGCGAGCGAAGATTTGCCCGATCCCGACAGGCCCGTGACGACCACGAGCTTGTGTCTGGGCAGGTCCAGAGACACGTTTTTGAGATTGTGGGTGCGGGCACCCCGGATTCGGATTTCGTCCATGACACGTTTTTGAAAGCCAACTTGGTACTATACCGTGCTGGCGCGACAATCGCCGGATAGCCCTTCACTCTGATTCAAGTCTTTGATGTCCGAACCAACGCCTTTGCCTTTGTCTTTGACCCCGACTGAACGCCGTGCCAGCGTGGCGCTGGCCGGTCTGTTTGCCGCCCGCATGCTTGGCTTGTTCTTGTTGTTGCCGGTTTTTGCCGTGGCGGCACAAGGGCTCAAAGGCGGTCATGACCCCTTGTGGGTAGGCGTAGCCCTCGGCATGTACGGCTTGACCCAGGCCTTCATGCAAATCCCTTTCGGCCTGGCCTCGGACCGTTGGGGGCGTCGTCCGGTGGTGTTGGCGGGTCTGTGCCTGTTTGTTGCCGGGAGCGTCGTCTGTGCCGTATCCGATGACATTTTCTGGGTCACCATTGGTCGTGCGATTCAGGGTTCGGGCGCCATTTCCGCAGCTGTCACGGCATGGCTGGCCGATGCCACCCGGCCAGAGGTGCGCACCCGCGCCATGGCGATGGTGGGCGGCTCGATTGGTCTGTCCTTTGCCTTGTCACTGGTCATCGCCCCCCTGATCGTGGGCTCGACCGGACTGGCAGGACTGTTTTGGACAATCGCCCTTTTAGGCGTGGTTTGCCTGGCGGTTGCCCGGTTTGTCGTACCAGTAGTGGCACCTGCTCCCAAGCCTTTACATCCCGCTCGGCCGATGCAAGTGCTTACTCATACTGATTTGTTGAGACTGAATTTTGGCGTGTTTTGCCTTCACCTGATTCAGATCGCGATGTTTGTGGTGATCCCGCCGCTTCTGCTCAGACTGGGCAACCTGGACGCCGCAGAGCTCTGGAAGGTGTATCTCCCTGTTATTTTTGGCTCCTTTGTTTTCATGGTGCCGGCAATTTTTGTCGCGGAAAAGCGTCGCGCGCATCGTGCCATGTTGCGCATGGCTGTGGCGGGACTGGTGCTGGTCTGTGCGTTTTTACCTTGGGCCAGCCACAATTTCTATTTGCTGGCTTTTGGACTGACGGGCTTTTTTGTCATGTTCAACGTGCTTGAGGCCTTGCAGCCGTCGCTCGTATCCCGCGTGGCCCCGCCCGAGCTCAAGGGACTCGCATTGGGCCTCTACAATACTTCGCAGGCCGCCGGATTATTTTTGGGTGGCATGCTCGGTGGCACGCTTGCCGTCCTGGGCGGTGCGAGCAGCGTATTTTGGGCAGCCTGTGGGTTGTCAGCGCTCTGGCTTTTGGTCACGTGGGGCTTAAAGCCGCTCGGACCTAAGCACTGAGCAGCACTCGGACATCAACGCTTAAAAATTAGCTCCTGATCAATTTCTGCGACTCTGCTCACGCCGCTGAGCTGCATTGACCGGACAAACTCATCCTTCAAAATCTCCAGCGCTCGGGTGGCACCTGGCAATCCGGCTGCGGCTGCGCCAAATAGCGTTGCCCGCCCGGTCAGCACGCCTTGCGCACCGAGTGCACGCGCTTTCAAAATATCCACACCGCGCCGGATGCCACCATCGACCAGCACAGGGACGCGACCGGCCACGGCTTTTACCACTGCAGGCAAAGCTTCCACCGTCGCAGGCGCGCTGTCGAGCTGACGCCCGCCATGGTTGGACACCACGATCGCATCCACACCCATTTGCACTAAACGTTCGGCGTCGCTTGGGCGCATGATCCCTTTGACGATTAATTTGCGCGGCCAGTTGTCGCGCATGATTTGCAGTTGTTGCCAGTCAAAAGCGGGATCGTAATTTTTTCCTACCGACGAGGCGAGTTTCTTGCCACCCTGATTGTCGCGCTTGAGTTCTTTGATGTTTTCCATTTCAGGCGCGCCTTTGAACAACATGGGCAGCGACCAGCCTGGATGCAGGGCAAAGTCCAGCACGTTGCGAGGCGTGTACTTGAACGGAAAGACCAGATGATTGCGGAAATCACGTTCCCTCTTGCCGCCAACTGGCAAGTCCACTGTGATCATCAAGCCTTCATAATCCGCCGCATGCGCGCGGTGAATCAAAGAGGCGAGTTTTTCTTTATTGGCCAGGATGTAGGCCTGAAACCAAAGTCGCCCGGGAGCGGCATCGGCAATCTGTTCGATGGACGCCGTCGCAGAGGTCGAAAGCGAATACGGAATCCCCATGGCGGCGGCCGCGCGGGCAATCGAAATATCCGCGCCATGGCGACCAAACGCTGCCGCACCGGTCGGAGCGATCGCCAACGGCATGGCGGAGGGACCGCCAACAAGCTCGGTCGACGTGTCGACCTTGGAGACATCGTTCAGTACTTTTGGAGCAATTCGAATCCGACGAAAGGCCTCGATGTTGTCGCGTAGCGTGACTTCTTCTTCGGCACCGCCGTCAAAAAACTCAAAGATCGCGCGCGGCAAACGGCGTTTAGCCACCGCGCGCAGATCTTCCACACTAAACGCACTTGCTGCTGTGCGGTCCAGGCTCACGATTTATTCTGCTTTGATACCAGAGGCCTTGATCACACGGTCCCAACGTTCCTGATCCTTGACCAGGAATTCACGGAACTGAGCGGGAGAATCGCCAACAGGCTGTGCACCCAGGTCTTTCATGCGCTTGATGACTTCGGGATTGGCCATGGCTTTTTTGATCGAAGCATTGAGCTTGTCGACGATGGGCTGTGGTGTGCCAGCAGGTGCGAGCATGCCGACCCAGGGTGCGGTTTGTTCAAAATCGGGAAAGCCCGAAGCATCCATTGTGGGCACACCGGGAAACTCAGGCATGGGCTTGGACGAACCCACAGCCAGGACACGGATGCGCTTGTTTTCAACATGACCTGCGATACCAATCATTGGATAGAACATGAACGACACACGACCTGACATCACCTCGGTCAGCGCAGGCGCATTGCCGCGGAAAGGAACGTGAACCATTTTGACTCCCGCAACCGTCCCCATCATGGCTGCGGCCAAGTGAGCAGAGCCGCCATTACCGGCTGAGCCGTAGCTGATCGCGTCGGGGGAGCTCTTGGCTTTATCTAGAAGCTCTTTGAGATTTTTGTATGGAGAGTCGTACGCAGTGACGATTACGAGTGGGAGGTTCGCGACGAGTGAAATCGGCGCAAAGTTTTTGAGCGGATCGTACTCGGACTTATCGCCAAGCAAGAGCTTGTTGACGTTGTGCGAAAGTGAGGCGAACAACACGGTGTATCCGTCAGGCTTAGCTTTGGCGACTTCGCGTGTGGCGATCAGCGAGTTGGCGCCTGTCCGGTTTTCAACCACCACCGATTGGCCCAGATCAGCCGACATGTGTTGTGCCAGTATTCGGCCAATGACATCAGTTGGACCACCCGCAGCAAAACCGATCACGACTTTGATGGGTTGAGTCGGATAGGCCGCTGTTTGCGCCACACCTGTCAATGGCAGCACTGAGGCAAGCACCAGGCAGGCGCTGATAAGGGTCTTTTTCATTTGTCTTCCAGTGATAAAAATAATGCGGTGAGCTTAACAGTCCGCTCACCCGCCGCGCTACGCTGCCAAGGGAAAATACCGATCCGCCATGACTTGGCAACGCTTGATAAAGCGATGCTCGTCCGGGCCGTAATCGGCGACAGCGTTGTGGATCGTGCCCATGTTGTCCCACATCAGCACGTCCCCCGCCGTCCAGCGATGCTGATATCGAAACTGTGGTTGCAACTGGTGCGCGAATAAAAAGTTCAGAATCTCGTCGCTCTCTTGTTGTGGCAACTCATTAATCTGAATGGAATAACCAGGGTTGGCATACAAAATTTTGTCGCCCGTAATCGGATGCGTCAAAAAGATTGGATGCGAAACCGGAGGTTTGGCCTTGCGCTGCGCTTCTGTCAATGGTGGGCGGGTGCAACCGGGTTGCTTGCGCATGTTTTCCCAAAACTTGTTGAAATCATGCAGCACCGTCATGCCATCGAGTTTTTTCTTGAGTTCTTCGGGCAATGCCAGATAGGCGGCCCGCATATTTGAAAATTCCGTGCTACCCAATGGCTGTCCATTGCGATGTGGAATTTCGATGCCATACAACACGTTGGTGAAGGCGATCATCTTGCTGTAGGACATATCCGTGTGCCAGTCTTGTCCCGCATCACCGAGGCCAATGGGTTTGCCGTCCACTTTTTTATTCGACAGGATCATGACCTCGGGGTGACCTGGCTCCTGATACATGTTGGCAACGTTGACTTCGAGGGTCCCGAACTTGCTGCTGAAATCCTTGAGCTGAGCACCGGTCAGGTTCTGTTTTGAGAAACACAGAACACCATATTGACCCAGCAAACTCTCGATTTTCTTGTAGTCCTCATGAGACAGGGGTTTTGAAACGTCAAACCCCTCAACGCGTGCGCCGAGTCCTTGTCCACTTGGTGTGACTTGCATGATCGTTCCCCTGCTGATGTCTGAAAGATGCGAAAGTCTAGCGGTTTAGTGCCGTCCAGAATAGCGTTGAATTGTGAAATGAGTGTTCTCGAAATGGAAACAATGCGGCTACAATTGCGCCTGATCATGGACAAACTCAAAGCAATCGAGGTTTTTATCGAGGTCGCACAGGGCTTGAGCTTTTCGGGAGCAGCCCAGAGACTCGGTATGGCCAAGGGAAACGTGACCAAGCATGTCGCCTGGCTCGAGCAAACCCTGGGTGTCCAACTTTTAACGCGCACGACTAAAAGCGTGAGCTTGACCGAGTCCGGGCTGTCGCTGCTTGAGAACGGTCGCGAGCTGCTTGACCGCGTTGAGAGCATCGATGCCGCTGTGCGCCAGTCCGTCAAAGAGCCCAAGGGCATGCTCAGATTGGGGGCGCCGCCTTCATTCGGCGCGTTTCATCTTGTGCCGATCATCACCGCTTTTTCTTCTGCACATCCCGACATTCAAGTGGTGCTTTACCTTGATGATGGGCGTACCGATCTGGTCGCCGAGGGGTTGGATATGTCCGTGCGGATCGCGACCTCGCTCAAAGATACCTCACAGGTGGCTCAGCGCCTGGCTGTCGTGCCTCAGCTCCTGGTGGCATCACCTGCTTATTTGAAACGGCGCGGAACGCCGCAGACGATTGCGGACCTTGCGGATCATGAGTGCATGGTGCATGCGCTCAAGTCACCGACGAACATCTGGACCTTCATGGGTGAGCCAAAAGGTGTTCGCGTCCATGGGACGATCCGTGCGAATTACGGCGATCCGTTGCGCCATGCCGCCTTGCTGGGCCATGGAATCTCCATGCATCCTACGTATATGGTGATGCAGGATATTCAGGAAGGCCGGCTCGTGAGTGTTTTGCCGCAGTTTCGTCCCGTAGGCGTTGATATTTATGCAGTTTTCCCCAGCCGTAAAAACCTGCCTGTTCGTGTGCGGACATTTTTAGACTTTTTGCGTCAATGGTTTGCCGCCGAGGACTGGCATGCCTATCAAAACGTGCCGTAAACTGTCTGCAATGCGTAGTTTTGCGTCTGGCGTTGAAAGGCGGACTGGACAATGATGGCGCCTCGTACGAGCCCCACAGGGCATTGATGAATCACGATATTTTTTAAAACGGAGATCGGCATGGCATCGGTCAATAAAGTAATACTGGTTGGCAATCTTGGGCGCGACCCCGAAGTCCGCTACAGCCCGGATGGCGGCGCCATTTGTAACGTGTCGATTGCAACGACCAGCAGCTGGAAAGACAAAACATCCGGCGAGCGTCGCGAAGAAACCGAATGGCACCGTGTGGTGTTTTACAACCGCCTGGCCGAAGTCGTCGGCGAGTACATGAAAAAAGGTCGCCCCATGTATATCGAGGGTCGACTGAAAACACGCAAGTGGCAAAACAAAGAAGGGGTTGATCAGTACACCACAGAAATCATCGCCGACCAGATGCAGATGCTGGGTGGCCGCGATGGTAGCGACGGTGGCTCGATGGGCGGTGGCGGTGGTGGCGAAAGCGCGCCACGTCCGGCACGTGCGCCTCAGGCGCAGCGTCCAGCGGCTCCGGCTGCGAGCGGCGCGAATCTGACGGACATGGATGACGATATTCCGTTCTGATCGATAGTTGGAGTGTGTTCAGTCTTTGTTGATGCAGTAAGCAGGCGGTGTGACTCTCGGGTTGCACCGCTTTTTTACGATCGATCAGCTCGATGATTAGACTCGCACACCTCTTTTGAACTCTTTTGAATTAAGCTGCTGTATCAACAAAATAAATCAAAAACTTAGGAGACAAAACATGGACTTAGGCATTCGTGGACGCCGCGCGATCGTGTGCGCCTCAAGTAAGGGCTTGGGTTTGGGCTGCGCCCAGCAACTCGCGCGTGAGGGCGTCGAGCTTGTGATGCTCGCCCGCGGGCAAGAAGCGCTTGAGGCAGCGGCCGCAGCTATTCGCGCTGAAACCGGTGTCAAGGTGACGACGGTTGCCACCGATATCACGACGCCGGAAGGGCGCGCCAAAGTCCTGGCGATTTGTCCGGACCCTGACATCCTGGTGACAAACGCGGGTGGGCCCAAACCAGGTGATTTTCGTGACTGGAGCCGTGACGACTGGATCGCCGCGGTGGATGCCAATATGCTGACGCCGATCGAGCTGATCAAAGCGACAGTCGACAAGATGATCGCACGCAAGTTTGGTCGCATCGTCAACATCACCTCCGCTTCGGTTAAACAGCCGATCGAGAGCCTGGGCATGTCCAACGGCGCACGCGCAGGTTTGACAGGATTTGTGGCGGGTCTGGCGCGTCAGATTATTTCGCATAACGTGACAATCAATAATCTTTTGCCTGGCCCTTTTGCAACGGATCGTATTTTGCAAACGGCGGCCGCGCGTGCCAAAGACAGCGGACAGACGGTCGATGAGATTTTGAACGCGCGCATGGCGGCGGTTCCAGCCAAGCGCTTTGGTACGCCCGCCGAGTTTGGTCAGGCGTGCGCATTTTTGTGTAGCGCGAGCGCTGGTTTTATGACGGGACAAAACCTTGTGCTGGATGGCGGTATTTATCCCGGTACACTTTAAATCCATTACACAATTACTCAATTACTTAATCAATCATTCATTCATTCATCATCAGGTGCGCACCATGTCGGACGACAAGAATAAAGAGAATAAAGGCCACTCACTGAATCCCGCCGCGAGCAGCGAAGGGATGTCCAAAGGTTTGGCGAATTATGGCGATCGCGGTTTTTCCTTGTTCTTGCGCAAGGCGTTTATCAAAGGTGCGGGCTTTACCGACTCCGCGCTGGAGCGTCCGGTCATCGGCATCACCAACACAGGGAGTGCCTACAACCCCTGTCATGGCAATGCGCCTCAGCTGATCGAAGCCGTCAAGCGCGGCATCATGCTGGCCGGCGGTCTGCCAATGGACTTTCCGACGATCTCGATTCACGAGAGTTTTTCCAACCCCACCAGTATGTATCTACGTAACCTGATGTCGATGGACACAGAGGAATTGTTGCGCGCTCAACCGATGGATGCGGTGGTGTTGATTGGTGGCTGTGACAAAACAGTCCCTGCCCAATTGATGGGCGCGGCCTCCGCAGGTTTACCTGCCGTGCAGTTGATCACGGGTTCGATGTTGACGGGCTCGCATCGTAGCGAGCGTGTGGGTGCTTGTACGGATTGCCGTCGTTACTGGGGAAAATTCCGCGCCGAGGAAATCGACGCTGAAGAGATCGCCGATGTGAATAGCCAGCTCGTGGCCAGTGTCGGAACCTGTTCGGTGATGGGGACCGCGAGCACGATGGCCTGTATTGCAGAAGCGCTTGGCATGACCGTGCCCGGTGGTGCTTCCCCACCAGCTGTGACGGCCGACCGTATCCGCGTGGCTGAGCGCAGCGGTGCCTTGGCGGTCGAGATCGCACGTAAGCGTTTG
>JACCEC010404168.1_pt1 | contig 24452 bp, 18 predicted proteins | sample 7450121 | NCBI WGS metagenome assembly JACCEC01 (sample SAMN15323455, study PRJNA562643) | freshwater metagenome | isolation source: river surface water | place: USA:Blue River Watershed | collected 2017-08-18 | reverse complement strand
CGCCGAGGACGACGGGGTCTTTTGGTGCAATGAGTTCGGAATCGATGTCGATGCGCCAGAGGCTCGTGGGCGTGATGGTTTTTTGGTTAGGCAGGCTCCTCGGATCCGAGGTCGCCAAGGGGGTGAGGGTGATGCGCCGATTTTCGGTGAGGACGGTGTTGCCGGCCTTGTCTTTCCAAAGGGCTTTGAGTTCAGCCGCGCAATGATCGTCCGCATCTTCGAGTCGGGCGATGTGAACGGTTTCGATGGTGCCCCCGTTATCGGCCCAGAAGGAGGTTCCTGCGACGTCGTTATGGCTGATCCAAATGGAGTTATGATGCGAGTGGCTGATGGGGTCATGGGGATGTCCCATGCGGGTGAGCGGGATACCTGACGGGCCTAGGACTGGATAGAGAAAGGGACGACGCATGTTGGATCCGCCGTCGAGGCCGAGGACCTTGGTTCCGTTAATGAGGAAGGAGAGGCTGTTTCTTGGCTCGGGGATGACTTGGACGAGGGGCGGGTTTTTTCGAGGTTCGACGTCGGTTTGCGCGGAGGCGGAAAGGGCGAGCGAGCAGAGGATCGTGAGGCTGAGGAGGGTGAACCGCATGGTGAGGGAGGGTTGCAGAAAGTGCACCAGTTGCTTTGAGGGCAGATGCCTGTTTGGTGTCGTGCCGACGTACGCGCTGAAGGTGGATGTTTTGGGTGTGAGGGGGGTTACGGGTGACCTCGATGCGATTTCGGCTCAGTTGATTGGTTGTTTGGGCGGGGTGAGGCCGAGAAAATGCGGCAAACGGAGGGAGGCGGGGCGACAGGAAAGGCGACGAATCATGAGTGACCCATCCGATGACGAGCGGACTGCGACGTTTCTCCGGCTTTATGCGGAGAGCGAACTCGTTTTGCGGGCGTATGTTCGGTCGTTGGTGCCGACGCGGGAGATGGCCTCTGAGGTGATTCAGGATGTGCTTTTGGTTTTGTGGCGGAAGTTCGAGAGCGCCGAGAACTTCAAAGCATGGTCCTTTGGCGTGGCTCGGAAGATTGTGGCGCGTCACATGCGGAGTCGGGCGCGTGACCGTCACGTGTTTGATGACGAGTTGGCGGAGAAGCTGGCGGACGATGCCTTGCGGCTTGCGGCGGAGCACAATCATCAACGCGAGGCGTTCGAGCATTGCCTTGAGGGGCTGCGTTCGGAGCACCGGGATTTGCTGTTATTGGCTTACTCCAAAGGGGTGAAGATGGAGGAGTTGGCGCGGCAGCGCGGGCAATCACCGATGTCGTTGTACAAGTGGTTGCATCGGGTTCGGATGGCGCTTTTCGAGTGTGTGCAGCGACGTGTGCGTCGGGAGGGGATGGCATGAGTGAGGACCCCCATGAGCGGATTCATCGGTATCTGATGGATTTGATGGATGCTTCGGAGCGTCCCTCGTTTATTTCTGATTTGAAGCGGGATGCAGCGTTGAGGTCGCTGTATTTGCATCACGTGAATCTGGACATTGCGTTGGAGGGGAAGGCGGCACTGGGGACAGGTGAAAACGCGGATGCTGGGATTCGTAGAACGCTGACTGAGGGAGTGAGGATGGAGCGCGGGGTTGGGGATTGGCGAAGGGTTGCGCTGGGGATTGCGGCGGTGTTTGTGGTCGGGTTTCTCCTCCTGAGTGGCGGGGGGTGGGGGCGCGTCACGCATGTCGGGGAGGGGGCCGAGATTCGCTCGGGGAGAGCGGCGCGCGTTGCGCGTGCGGGTGAGGTGTTAAAGGCGGGCGACCGTGTGCATTCTCAGGGGAAAGGTGGCGTTAAGTTGTCGGTGAAAGGGTTGGGGCGGGTCGAACTCGGGCCTCACACGAGCGTTGGGTGTTTGCCGAGGGAGCGGGTGTTGGAGGTGGAGCGGGGGTTTGTGGAAGTGGATGCTGATCGGCAACCGATGAATCGTCCGTGGCGTCAGCGGACGCCGCATGCGGAGACTTCGGTGATGGGGACGCGTTTTGCGTTGGCGAGTTCGGAGGGGAGGACTGCCTTGCGCGTGAGCGAGGGGTCGGTCCGATTGAAGAACTTGGTCTCGGGCGAGACGGAATCCGTGGTTGGGGGGCGGCGCGCTTTTGTGGAGGGAGGTGAGTTGGTGGGAGCGAGGGAGAGTCGCCTTGGGAGTGTGCTTTTGTTGACCTCGCGAACTGCGCCTTCAGGCGATTTTGTGGGGACTGGCGATTTGGAGCAACGGGTGAAGGCGGTGAAGATGTTGGGGCTGATTGCGGAGCGATTGGTGGTGGCGAGGTTGTGGGGGTTGGGTTTTCGAGTTGAGGTCCGACATTTCGACGAAGCGCAGAAGCGCGATTTGGAGGATCGGGCGTTGGTGGTGGTTTCGATGATGGCGGACGGGGCGGGCGAATCTGCTTTGAAGCGGATTGGGTTGGATCGAGAGAGAGTGCCGGTGATTTGTTTGGATGCGGAAGGGTACCGTCCGCTTCGGATGGTGCCGGATGACGGATCCGGGTGGGGGTATGCTGATGACGGTCTTGATGCGATGTTGTTGGATCGGAATCACGTGCTGAATCGGTTGATGAAAACATCTGGGATGGGGTTGCTGGGATCGGTTAAGGGGTGGGGGGTTCCGAACTTGGATGGGGGAGTGGTGCATGCGGCGTTGGCTCAGCGCGCGGACCGAGCGGTTTGGTTTTCGTTCGATCAGGGGAGCGCGATGAGTGGGATTGCGGCACCGGATCGCCGTGTGGGCCTTTTTTTGGAGCCGCATTCGATCACGGTTCCAGATAGCCCACTGTGGCACGCATTGGATGCGTCGGTGGATTGGGCGGTTTCGGAGGGCAGGGATGAGTGAGGAAGTTTTCTTGTGGGGATGGTTGGCAACCTTAGCTGGGCAGGGGGCGGATGGGGTTGGGCTTCGGCACTGCGTTTGCGGTATGGGGAGGAGCGTTTCGGTTGGGGGTGCGGTTGTGTGGCGGCGGCGGATTTTTTCCGCTGAGCCCGAACATCCTCGAAAGGGTCGTGTTGTTTATGCAGAGTGAAAATATGAGTAGTTCCACCCCCGCCGGAGCGACGAGTGATCCGTCCTCTTTTCTTGTCTCAACCCATCGCCGTTTGGCGGAGGAGATGGGCAAAGTGATTGTTGGTCAGACCGAGGTGATTGAGCAGTTGCTCATCGCGGTTTTAGCGGGGGGACATTGTTTGTTGGAGGGCGCACCTGGGTTGGCAAAGACGGCGATGGTGCGGTCGTTGGCGGAGGCGATGCATTTGACCTTCCGCCGGATACAGTTCACGCCGGATTTGATGCCGGCGGACATTACGGGCACGGACATTATCCAAGAGGATCCGGCTACTGGGGCGAGGCGGTTTGTTTTTCAGAAGGGCCCCATTTTTTCGCAGATGCTGTTGGCGGATGAGATTAATCGGACACCGCCCAAGACGCAGGCGGCGTTGCTGGAAGCGATGCAGGAGCATGCGGTTACGGCGGCGGGCAAGACTTACACGTTGGATGAGCCGTTCTTTGTATTGGCGACGCAGAATCCGATTGAGCAGGAGGGAACGTATCCCTTGCCGGAGGCGCAGAAGGACCGGTTTCTTTTCCATATTCGCGTGGGGTATCCGGATCGTGCGCAGGAGCGTGAGATTGTGGCGCGGACGACGGGGACGCGTTCGGGCAAGATTGAGCAGGTCATCAGCGGGGACCAGATCTTGGAGTGTCAGCGGTTAGTCCGTGAGGTGCCGGTGCCGGATCATGTCTTGGACTTTGTGGTGGATTTGGTGCGGATGACGCGACCTGGTGAGGCGGATGCACCGGCGTTTGTGAAGGAGCAGGTGGAGTGGGGGGCTGGGCCGCGGGCGAGTCAGTGCTTGGTGCTGGCGGGCAAGGTGCGTGCGTTGCTCAAGGGACGGGCGCATGTCCGGATTGAGGACATTGAGGCGTTGGCGGCTCCGGTGCTGAGGCATCGGTTGGCTCCGACGTTTCATGCGGAATCGCAGGGGGTTGGGTCCGATGACATTGTGGCGCGGGTGTTGAAGGAAGTGCCACGTCCGGGTGGCGGTTCGTTGTTGTAGGCGTTGGGTTGTTGATTCCGTTGCGATGGACGAGACGTTCGGCGTGAGGCTGAAGGAGGAGTTGGCCGGTTTTACGGCGAATTCGGCGTGGCTACAGTTCATGGCGAAGCAGGTGCTCGAGGGTTTTTGCAACGGGCTGCATCGGTCGCCGCACAAGGGAAGTAGCGTGGCGTTTAAGCAGCATCGTCCGTATGTGGCGGGCGACGAGATCCGGCGACTGGATTGGAAGGTGTTTGCGCGGTCGGACCGATTTTACATTCGGGAGTACGAGGAGGAGACCAACTTGCGGGCGAGCTTGTTGGTGGATGGGAGCGGTTCGATGGAGTATCGCGGTGCGCGGTCGACGATGAGCAAAGGGGAGTATGCGCGTGTGTTGGCGGCGATTTTCACGCAACTATTGATTCAGCAGCAGGATGGAGTGGGTTTGGTGACGTTTGACACGCGGGTTCGCGAGTTCATTCCGGTGCGATCGCGGCCTGGGCATTTGAACGTGATTACGGAGGCGTTGGCGTTGGCGTCTCCGGGTGGTGAAACGTCGTTGGTGGAGGTGATTGAGGAGGTGACGCGACGGATTGCGCCTCGCGGTTTGGTGGTTTTGTTTTCGGACTGTTTTGGGGAGGTGGCGGAGTTGGTTCGTGTGTTGGGGGCGCTACGGCACGCGCACCATGAGGTTGTTGTTTTTCAGGTGATGGATCCCGATGAGGTGGATTTTCCTTTTGAGGTATGGAGTCGTTTTGAGTCGCTTGAGGATGCGAATGACCAAGTGAATGCGGAGCCCGCTGCGGTTCGGCGGATGTACTTGGAAAATGTGCGCCGGTTTCAAGAGGAGCTGAACGCGGGGTTGAGCCGCAATCGCGTGGACTTAGTTCCTGTTAAAACGGATACAGCGCCTTCAAAGGTTTTTGGGGAGTTTTTGACCCGGAGGATGAGGGCATAGCGGGCATGACATTTCTGAATGCCATTTTGCTGGGTGGTTTGGCCACGGGTGCGGTTCCGTTGGCGATTCATCTGTTGCACCGGAGCAAGGCGAGGCCGGTTCGGTGGGGTGCGATGCAGTTTTTGCGGGTGTCTGCAAAGGAGAACCGGCGCCGTCCGCGGGTGGAGGAGTTGTTACTGCTCCTGTTGCGAATTTTGGTGCCGATGGTGTTGGCGCTGTGCATGGCGCGTCCGGTTCTGGAGAAGTTGAAGTCGGGGTTAGGTGGGGGGAGTCGAGTTTCGTTGGTGTTGGTGGTGGACGATACGGCGTCGATGGCGGTGGCGCGTGGTGGTCAGCGGATGATTGAGGAGGCGCGTGCGCGAGCGATTCGGGTGGTGCGGAGTTTGCCGCGTGGGTCGGATGTGGCGGTGGTGGTTCCGAGCGATCCGGAGAATCCGTGGGTGGCGCCCACGCTGGATTTGCAAGGGGCGGTGCGGCGGTTGGAGGCGTTGACATTTTCTGCGTCGGACGCGCCGTTGGCGGGGGCGGTGGACACTGCGGTGACGATGGGAACGCGGATGATGCACGGGTTGCGATTGGTGACTGTGATTTCTGATTTTCAGCGGGCGAGTTGGGCGGCGGAGGATGCAGCGGAACGCGTTCGGGTGGCGGAGCGTGCGCGGGGTTTGCCGGTGGCTCCGACGATTTTGTCGATGCCGATTGGTGGCGGGGAGGTTGAAAACCTTGCGGTGGATGCGCTGGATTTTACCGCGTTACCGGTCCCTGCGGGACGAAAGGTTCAGTTTCGTGCGGGGTTAAAGGCGTTTGGAAAGAAGGGGTTTGGGTCCGCGAAAGTGATTTGGAAGGTGGATGGCGTCGAACGATTTACGGATACTGTTCAGGTGGAGGCGGGTCAGCGGTCGCAGTCGGCGTTTGCGGTGGAGTTTGACCGCGCCGGATCGCATCGGGTGGAGGTGTCGACGGATGGCGACAGTATGGTGGCGGACAACCAGCGGTTTGCGGTGGTAAGGGTGGTCGATCCGATTCCGGTGTTGTTGGTGAACGGTGAACCGTCGAATGAGCCGTTGCAGGGGGAGACGGATTTTCTTGAGATTGCGTTGGCGGCGCAGACGGGTGCGGTGAAGGGGCCACGTTTGTTTGATGTGACGGTGGCGCGTCTTGATTCGGTGAATGCGAAGCAGGTGACGGCGGCGACGGTGGTGGTGCTGGCGAATGTGAAGCACGCGGACAGTATTCGAAGGGAGTTAGAGGAGCGGGTGAACTCCGGTTCGGGTCTTCTGGTGTTTCCTGGGGACAAGATTGATTTGAACTGGTACCGGGACCACGCCTATCGCGGGGGGAAGGGGTGGTTGCCGATGGCGTATCGCGAGGTTCGGGGGGGAGCGACGGGAAGTGGGGCGACCGTGACGATTGCGGAGCAGCGGATGACGCATCCGGCTTTTGCGATGTTTGAAGGCGGCGACGTGTTTCGCGGGGGCACGTTGCGGATGTGGCATCGTTTAGCGGGATTGGAGGATGCTTTACCTGAGGGGGTTACAGTGCCGTTGCGGATGGAGGATGGAAGTCCGCTTTTGTTGGAGCGCGCTTTTGGTGACGGGGTTGTGATGCAGGCGGCTTTTCCCGTGGATTCTGACTGGGGCAACTTTCCGATGCGCCCGTTTTACGTGCCGATGATGCAACAACTGGTGGCGTATTTAGCCTCGGGGGTGATGCCGTCGTTGAACGTGAAGGTGGGTCAACCGGTGACGATTGCGACGATGGGGGATCCGTTGAAGCGTGCGGACAAGAAGTATGTGCCGTTGATGTCCGTTGCGGATCCGAGCGGCGCGCGCGAGGAGATTGTGCCGGTGCGGCGAGGGTTGCGTTGGGTGGGAGGGAGTCGGGCGCGATTGGCTCCGGGGTTTCACGCGGCGACGGTGGGTGGGGACGAGCCGGTTTTTTATGCGGTGAATGGAGGTGTGCGGGAGTCAGATCCTACGCGGTTGGATGACGCGCAGATTCGCCAGGTGGCGTTGGAAATTGGGGGTGAGGTGGTTGAGGATGCGGCGGGGGTTGATGCGGTGGTGCGGCGCGCGTCGACGGGTTTTGAGGTTTGGAAGCCGGTGCTTGCGGTGTTGTTGGTTCTGCTCTTTGCGGAGTTGTATTTGTTGGGACGATTTGAGGCTCGGAAGGAGGTGGCGCGATGACGCGGCTCGATTTTGCAGGGGAGTGGGGATTGGTGGCCTCGGTTGTGACGGCGTGCGCTTTGGCGTTGGCGGGTTTTGTTTTGTACCGGCGCATTCTTGGGGGCCGGTGTACGGGATGGGCGCGACTGTTACCTTTCCTGAGAGCGTTGAGTATTGCGTTGGTGGTGATGATGTTGGGTGGGCCTGTTTTGAAACATCGTCAGGTGCGAGGCACTCTCACGCGGTTGAACGTGATTGTGGATGGTTCGCAGAGCATGCAGCTAACGGACCCTGATATGGCGCCTGCGCGGAGGGCTCGCATTGCGGCTCGGTTGGGTTGGATTCCTGAGGGGGCGGTGCCGCCGCATCTTGTTCGCGCGGAGGAGGGGGTTTTGCGGTTGCAGGAGGCGGTGCGGCAGGTGGTGGATCGTTCGAGGTCGGGTGTCTTCGAGGAGGGGGCACTGAAGCGGGCGGCTGAGTTGGAGGATGGGTTGCGGAAAGAGATTGAGACGATGGGGATGGGCCGAGATTTGGTGGGGCGATACGATCGCGAGATTCATGAGCCTCTGAAGAAGTGGGGAGCGGCTTCGAATGAGGCTGCGCGGAAATCGTTGGCTCCTGTGATTGATCGCGTCGCTGGCGTTGGCAAAGGGATTTTAGCTGAGGTGGAGGAAGTGGTTCGCAATGCGGTGAGCAAGGCATTGGAGGGAAATCCAGCGGCACGCGAAGCGGTCGAGCGGGTGGGCAGTACGCCGAGATGGCAGCGGTTGCAGATGATGTTGGCGACCGGTGCTGACAAGGGGATGTTGGGACGTCTTCGCGCGGGCTTTGATTTGAGGGTCAGAAAGCTCGACGGGATGGGAGAGGTTTTGGTGCCGGATGAAACGGTGGCGGCTGATGCGGAGCTGAGTTTTCTTGGTGAGGCGTCTGGGTTAAGGACGGATTTGGGCGCTCCGTTGGGCAGGGATTTGGATGCGGTACGGGCTTCGGGATTGGAGGAAGGAGAGCGGTCGGTGACGGTTTTGATTTCTGATGGTCAGCATCATGTGGGGGAGTCGCCTGTGGTCTTGGCGCGCCGTTTGGGTGATCGAAAGAGTCCTGTGTTTGCGGTGGGTGTGGGTGGTGTTGAGAGGAGTCCGGATTTAGCGGTGCAGGGGTTGGACGCGCCGATGCGCGTGTCGGCGAAGGATCGGATTCGGGGATCTGTGCAGGTGCGGGAGGATGTGAAAGCGGGCTTGGAGTATCGTGTTCGGATTCGGCATGGGGCTGATGTGGTTTGGGAAGAGGTTGTGAATGCGGGGGATGCCGGTTCACGCAAGGTGCCTTTTGAAATTCCGGTCGAGCCGCTTTTGGGGCGGGAAGGTGGGCGGTCTGTGTCGCAGGGGTTGTTGTTGTTTGAGACGGAGGTGGTTCCGTTTACGGGAGAGCGCGAGGTTCGGAACAATCGGACCAAGTTCACGGTGCAAGCGATTGAGCGGAAGCGGACGATTTTGATTTTGGATTCGGGTCCACGTTGGGACATGCGGTATTTGCGCAATCTGTTTGAGCGTGATTCGCAGTGGGAGGTGAATGCGTTGTTAAAGAGTGCGGAAGGGGATGGGTCGAAATCGCCTTGGGAGCGTGGCGATCGGGCTGGGACGTATCCGCAGAATGGCGAAGCAATTGCGAAGTACGACTTGGTGGTGTTGGGAGATGTTCCTGCGAGTTGGTTGAGTGCGGAAGAGGCTGGGCAGTTGGCCGAGCACGTTTCGAAGGGTGGGGCAGGTTTGGTCTTGGTGGAGGGCGTGCTTGGACACTTGAAGGGATGGCTTGCGGGTCCCTTGGGGGCGGCGTTTCCGGTGGAGTACGCGGGCGAACGTGCGTTTCAGGGAGCGGAGTCTTGGGTGATTCGCAAGGCGGGACGCGAGACTCCGGTGCTGACGCTTGGGGGTGATTCAGGGGGCGGATTGGACGTATGGAACAAGCTTCAGGTGGCGCGCCGAATTACGTTGGTTCGGGAGGCGGGTGGCGCCGAGGTGTTGATGGCGGCGAAGGGACCGACGGGAGAGGCGCCGTTTTTGGTGACTCGCCGATTTGGGGCGGGGCGAGTGGTGCATTTGGCGGCGGACGAGACGTGGCGTTGGCGTTATGAAGTGGGTGGGGTGCACCATGATCGGTTTTGGAATCAGTTGGTGGGTTGGGTAGCGGAGCCGCCGTTCGTTGCGAACGGGAAACACGTTTCGTTGGACTCGGATCGTCCGGTGTATCGACCGGGTGAGACGGCGTATTTTCGGGTGAAGCTGACGGATGATGCGGGGCGTCCGGTGTTGGAGACGCGGGCGAAGGCGTCGGTTTTTCGCGATGGGATTCGGTTGTCGCAGTTGCCGCTTCTTGCGGAATCGGGGCGTCCAGGAGTGTATCGCGCGGGGATGGTGATGGATTCGGAAGGAAGTTTTGAGGTGGGGGTTGAGGGCGTGGGAGGGGATTCTGCGATGGTTCGGGCTCGGTTTGAGGTGGAAGGATTCGGGGCGGGCGAGTTGGGGTCACTCCGAATGAACGAGGCGCTGATGCGTGAGATTTCGGGGGCATCTGGAGGGACGTTCCTTTTTGAGGAGGAGTTGGGACGGATTGAGGAGTTGGTTCGTCCGTTCACGGAGGGGGAGGTGTTGGAGACGGAGACGGTGCTTTGGACGAGTTACTGGTGGCTCTCGGCGATTGTGGGATTGTTGGGAGCTGAGTGGATTTTACGGAAGCGGTTGGGAATGATTTAGAAAGGATGATGAGATGAGAGTGCAGCATGACATCGTCGGTTTGCTTCGAGGGGTTCAAGCGCGTCGGAGGCGACTTCAGTTGTGGAGTGGCGTAGCCGCAGCGCTAGCGGTGTTTGGAGGGGTGCTGCTGATTGCCACGGGATTGGAGTGGCGGTTCTTTTTGTTGGACGAGGTGCGTTGGGGTTTGGGCTCAGTGATTTGGGGAGTTTCGGTGTATGCGGGATGGCTTGCGGGATGGGGGAGTTTGATGCGCCCTCTGGATGAGCGTGGGCTTGCGGCGATGATTGATCGGGTCGCGCCGGAGCTGCAGGGCGACTTATTGGCGGCGTGGGAGTTAGAATATGGGGAGGCCTCTGCGGATTCGGGAAGCTCTGTGGCGGCTTCGCTGAAAATGCGGGTTCGAGATGCGGTTTCGGAGGCGGCTGGGACGGTGGACATTCGGCGTTTGTTGCCGATGGCGTTGGTGCGGCGGAATCTGGTTTGGGGTTCGGTTGCGGTTGCAGTGCTCTCTGGGCTGGCCGTTGGATTACAGGATGCGTTTGTGATTCGTGCGTTGCGGGTGGGATTGCCATTTCTGAATCTCGAGCGGTTGTCGTCGGTGCGCATCCGGGTGGTGGAGCCAGGGGATTCTGTTCGCGCGGTCGCCAAGCGTTCGCAGTTTGATTTGATCGTCGCGGTGGATGGGGTGATTGATGAGGCGCCGGTCGTGCAGTTGGATGGGGCATCTTCGGTGGTGATGCAGAGTTTGGGTGGGGGGCGATTCCGTGCGCACCTTTTGACGGGGGATGCAGATGTGGCGTTTCGCGTGCGCGCGGGCGACGGGATGACCAAGAAGACGGTGTTATCGGTTCGAGACCGTCCGGTGATTCAGAAGTTCGTTAAAAACTACCAGTTGCCGGCTTATTTGGATTCGGCTGTGGTGCGGAGTGAGTCTGATCAGGGGACGTTGGAGGCTGTGCAGGGAACGGTTGCTCGGGTGGAGGGAACGTTCTCTGAGGCGGTTTCTGCGGCGACTGTTGTGTTCATTGCGGAGGATGGTCCAAAAGCAGGGGTGGAGCAGGTTGTTGTTTCCGAGAATGTTGCGGCAACTGGTAAACTGAGCTTTCCGTTGGAGATGGCGTTTTCTGGGCGATACATGGTGCGCTCGATTTCTGCGGAGTGGGGGATTCCTTCGGATCCGTCGGGGTCTTACGAGGTACGGGTGGTAGCGGACATTCCACCGGCGGTGAGTTTGGAGATTCCGGAGACTGATTTAACGTTGCCGGCGGGAGCGGAGATTCGAGTAACAGGTTCGGCAGAGGAGGATTACCGGCTAAAGCGATTTGTTCAACAGACGAAGCAGGACGCGGGGCGCTGGGTGGAGACGGATTTGGGGAGTGGGGATGGAAAGCGGGTGCAGACGGATCGACGGTGGAACCTACCGGCACAGGTGCCACCGGGTGGGGCGACTTTGCTTGTGCGGTTGATGGCAGAGGATGCGAAGGGGTTGAAGGGGGAATCGCGGACCGTGAAAGTGCACCTTTTGCCGGTTGGGGTTGTTCCATCGGAGAGCGCGACTCTCTCCGCGCAGCGGAAGGTTCAGAAGGCGGTTGAGGCGTTTGATCGTGCGGTGAAGCAGGTTTCGGAAACCTCTGCGGGGTTGCGTCACATGATGGAGCAGCGGGCTCCCGATCCGGCAAAACGGGATCAGTCGCTGGAGTCGCTTGCGAAACGGGTTGAGCAGGCGAAAAATGCGGCTGCTGAAGTTGCGGAGGCGGTGGAGGCGGGGCTCAAGCAGCCGGTGACGAAGTCGGGTTCGGAGGATATCGCGATGGTGGCTGAGGCGGTAAATCGAGCGATAGCGGAAGGCACGAAGCCGCTGGAGGAAACGCTTGCGAGGATGGCTTCTGCCATAAAGGAAGAGAATCGCGACGCGGCGCTTGAGGCGTCGCGGTTGGCAGCGAGCCAAGGCAATCGGTCTTCTTCAAAAAGTCAGGCAGCGCGTGAAGCCATCCTTGATTTTGTGGCTGCGCGGGAGTCTGCGCAGTTGGTGCCGATGGCGACTGCATTGGCGGCGTTGAAGCCGGCAAGCGGGGATCAGGAGACGGGGAGAGGAGAAGAGTCGGCGAAGAACCCCCAGATGGCGCAGGCAAAAGAAGCGGGAACCGCGGCCAACCCGACATCCAGCGAGCCGACGGCAAATGCGGCGAATGCGGCTCCGCAGGGAGGTGGGGCGGAGGAGGGGGAGCAGACTCCGATTGCGGCAGCTCAGCGGAAGTTGGGTTTGGCGGATGCGGCTTCGAAGGCGTTACAGGATGGATTAACGACGCTTGCGGACGATGCGCGGGGCGGCCCCAAGGAGCAGGTGAAACAGCTGAAGAACGAGATTGAAAAGCAGAGGGGCGCGTTGGCGAAGGAAATGGCGACTGGGGAAGCGTTTTCAGGGAAGGGTAAGGCGGCCCCGGCTCTCGATCGTGCGCTAGAAAATGCGGCCAAGGGATTGAGCTCAATCCAACCTCAACTCGAGCGCCAAGCGGAGCAGGCGCGCGATCAGCTTGCGAAGGCGAACGGAACGGCGGCGTCAGGCCTTGAGGCTGCGGTGGCGGACGTCAACGAGGTGGGGGCGATGAAGGCGAATAAGGCGGAGCAGAAATCGGATTTGGTCGCGGCACGTTTGGAAACTCAGGCGCAGGCGCTCGACGCGAGTGCTGCGTTGGAATCGAGGCGTCAGGACGGCGACCTGAATGCGGCGGCTCAGCGGTTGGAGGCTTCGCGGGCGTTGCGTGGGATTGCGGACAAGAATCTGGAAGCGCCCAAGGCGGCAGCCGCGGTGCAGTCGTTGGCAAAAGATCTGGCAAAGACGGAGGCAGCGAATCGTTTGAACGCGGTGAAGAAGGCGTTCGAAGATGTTGCTCGGGATTTGGCGTTTGCGCCAAAGGGAACGCCGGTTGATTCCTCTACTGCGGAAAAGGCGCGCAAGCTCGAGAGCAAGCTTGGGGCAGCGGCAGAGCAGTTGCGGAATGCGGGGCTTCATGACGCGGCGAATGCCGTTCAGGGTTCAATGGCGAAGGCTGCGGCGCAGGAGGCAAAGAGGGCGGGCGAGCCGGGGGCAAGCGCGATGAAAGAAGCGCTCGCCGCGAAGTTGGATGAGGCGGCGAGTCAGTTGGCGAAGGCCGCAGAAAAAGCGGCGGCTCCCGCAGCGGAGGCGTCAGGTAGGATTGCAGAAATGGCTCCCGATTTGCCGAAGGCGCTGGCTCAGGCGGCGGAAGCGTCGGGTCGGGCAGCGGAGTCGAATCGTGCGCGATCCAAGGATGCGGATGGGGCCCGGGTGATGGACGCGGCCAAGGAGCAAGCGAAGCTGGGGGCGCGCGCTGAGGGGTTACGTCAAGCATTGCAGGCTGAAGCAGAGCGGCAGGGTGTGAAGGGGGCTGAACAGCGTGCGGCGGCCCGCGATGCGGAGGACGTTTCAGCTATGATTGGCGATGCGAATCGTCCGGCGCGCGGACTGGAGCAGGCGAAGGGGGCGCCGGATGCGGCGGGCCGAGCGGAGGGGTTGGAGTCGGCTGCTGGCGAGCAAGAGGCGTTGGGCAAGCGATTGAAGAAGGCTTCTGAACTGTTGGCTGCGACGCGGTCTGAGGATGCGGCGACGGTTGCCAAGGCGAGGGAGGAGTTGCGTGCCATGGAGAATCAGGCAGGGATTGCGGCGGGTCAGACGGCGATGGAGGCGCAACGGGCCGAGATTGCGCGTGCTGCGGAGGCACTGGCAGCGGCGGGTCAGGCGGCGGATGCAACGGGTGCGGTTGCCCAGCAGGCAGCGGCTTCGAAGGCGGATGCGGGAAAGACGGCGGCTGCGAATGGATCGACGGAGTCGGGAGATGCGGCTGGAAAAGGCGCGCAAGGTGCAGCGGGCAAGCAAGGGAAGGAGGGGGAGGCCATGGCGGAAACTGCGGCAGGGGCGGAGGGTGATGCTGGGGCGATGAGCGCGGCGGAATGGCTTGCGAAGGCGATGGAGGCGTTGGCGGGTAAGGCGATGGGAAAGAGCGATTCAGGTCAGGGGCAAGCGGGAGGTCAGGGGCAACCTGCGAGCGGGCAGGGTGATTCAGGGAGTGCGGAGAATGCGGCGACGAAGGCGGGATCGATTTCGCCAGGGCGCAAAGCGGAGTTGGCGTTGGGTGCTGCAGTGGATGCACAACGCCAGGAGGCGCGTGCGTCGGCTCAACCGGGGTCACCACAGGCGCCGACAGGAGCTTTGCCCGGCCAGACTCAGCCGGGAAACTCGGTGGGTCAGGTTTCTTCGGATTCTGGGCAACTGGCTGATGCTTCTGGCGGTGATGCAGCGGGATTAGCGGCGCTGAAGGCAGGGGAGCGACGAGAGTGGGGCCGGCTTCCCGCACAGATGGCAAAGGATTTGAGTGAAGGGCGTCGGGAGAGTGCCCCAACGGAGTATCAGGCGCAGGTGGAGGCGTATTTCAAGGCGATTGCTGATCGGTCTGCCCGCCGGAAGTGAGACGTCCCATTTGGATGAGTCCCTCATGAAAACGATTTCACGGAACGTGGCGGGTGCGGTGCAATCGTGTCGGACGCTCTTTTGGCTTTTGGTGATTGTGGGCACTTTAGGTGGCCCTCTTTGGGCGGCTGATGCGGTGGATGAGGCGATGCGTAAGGCGTCAGAGTATCTTGTTGGTAAACAGGATGCGCGGGGCGCGATTCGGGAGAATGATTCGCATGAAACAGCGATGACGGCCTTGTCATTACTGGGCATGGCGGCGGTGGGGCATCAGGCTTCTGAGGAGGGGAAGCATGGGGAGGCGTTTCGGAAGGCGTTGGGCTTCGTGTTGAAAGAGGATCGTCAGGACAAAGATGGGTACTTTGGTTCAAAGGATCATTCGCGGATGTATGGTCATGGGATTGTGACGCTTGCGCTATCAGAACTTGCTGGGATGGGGGTGGACGGACCGATGAATGAAGTGTTGCGCAAGCGATGTCAGGCGGGGGTGGATTTGATTTTGAAGTCGCAGAATGCGAAGAAGCGCTCGGGTCAGGAGGGGGGATGGCGTTACGTTCCAACGGCGGACGACTCGGACCTTTCGGTGACGGTGTGGCAGTTGATGGCGTTGCGGTCGGCGAAGAACAGCGGGTTTGAGGTGCCGGGGACTGCGATTGAGCGTGCGGTGGATTACATTAAGCGCTCGCATCGGGTGGGTAAGGGCAAAGCGGAGTTTCGCGAACCGACGGGCTTTGGTTATCAGGTGGGTGGGCGTTCGGTGTGGTCGACGGCGACGGAGGGGTTGTTGGCGTTACAGGTGTGTGGGGAGTACCAGAGTCAGGAGGTGGTGAGCACTGCGGATTGGTTGTTGGACCATCCTCCGAAGGTGCAGGGAACGGAGTGGTTTTTTTATGGGACGTACTACTACGCGCAGGGGATGTATCAGCGTGGGGGGAATCATGCGGACGAGGCAGCGCGGCGAGTGGCGGAGGTTTTGTTGCCGATGCAAGAGGCCGATGGTTCGTGGAAGGCGGCGGGGGGGCAAGAGGGGTCGATGCGGGTGTATCGCACTGCGATGGCGATGCTGAGTTTGGGGGTGAAGTACCACTTCCTGCCGATTTATCAGCGGTGAGTGCGGGTGATGTTTTGCGGCGATGCGTTTGTGCGGGGGGTGGCAATGACGGGTTCTGATTTCAGGGTGTCTTGTTGGTGTTTGCGACAGCGGAGTGGGGTCATGCCCGAGAAGCGTTTGAAGCGTTTGACGAAGGAGCTGTGGTCGTAAAAGCCGCAGCTGTCAGCGATGCTCGCAATGGGCTGACTGGTGTGTCGGATTGCATCGAGGGCGTGGAAAAGTCGGACTTTTTCAAGGTGTTGCTGGGCGGTATGTCCGAGTCGCGCACGGAACAGGCGAGAGAAGTGCCGTGGTGAGTAGCTGCATGCTTGTGCGAGCGTTTTGAGCGAGAAGGGTTTGGCGTAGTGCTTTGTCAGATGTTCGATGGCGGGCAGGAGTCGGTTCAAGTCGTCGTCAGAGCCGGCGTGCCGGTCATACGGTTCGTTGATGGTGATGAGTCCGATGATGTGGCCTTTTCGGTCGCGCAACGGGAACTTGCTGGAGAGCGACCACGTTGGGGCGTGTTGCGCGAACAGGGTGGCGTGGATTTCGTTGAGGAGCGTCCGTCCATCACGGAGGACGAGAAGATCATTATCGCGGAACGTCTGGGCGATGATGCGTGGGAAGAGATCGAAATCGGTTTTGCCGACTACGTCTTGATCGTTCCTGCGGTGGATGGCTTCGCGGAGAGCGCGGCTCATGTAGACATAGCGTGAATCGAGGTCTTTGATCATGAAAAGCGCCTGAGGGATGCGATCGAGTGCATCGAGCATCTCGCGGAGGTTTCCTATTTGATTGAGGAAGTCAGAACGGTCGGGCTCCATGGCCAAATCATACCATTTTTCGGCGGGTGAGCCCCTTGATTTTCGTGACGAAAAACAGGTGAAATCGCTCAGATGAATGCGGTCCAAAAATCGCCTTACGCGTTGCCGTTCAGATTTCAGTTTTTCTCATCCACCGGTAATCCGATGCGGGCGAGGGGTGGGATTTTGGGTGCGATTTTTAGCGTGTTGATGGGGATTTATCCGTCCTCAGCCGAGGTTGTGTCCGGACTCGAAAAGGGAGCTGTTCTGGTGGCGTCTTGCGAGGGCCTGAGTGTGTGGAACCGCGAGGGAGTGACGTCCTTTCAAAAATATTTTCATTCGGGCACTGCGGAGAAGGCGGCGGTGGTTCCGTGGTCGGACATGATTTACGATGCGTGCCGTTTGGCTTCGGGGAACTACTTGTGTGCGGCGCATGAGTGGGTACGGGAAGTGAACCCGAGTGGTTCGGTGGTTTGGGAGTATCGGGTTCAGAAACCTGTGGAGTTGAAAACGTGCGTTCCGCTCCCGAATGGGGACGTGATGACGGTTGATGGGGAGCGAATGGAACTGATTCAGCTCACCGATCAGGGGCGAAGGGTGGCGAGGCGAATCCCAGTGCCAGCTGATGCGAAGGCGGCGGTGCATGTGCGCTACAATTTGCTTCGTCGCACGTCAGCGGGAACTTGGTTGGTGGCGCTCCGTTCGGAGAAGGCGTTTGTGGAAATCGACGAGTCTGGAAAGGAGTTGTGGAGGCACGCTGTGCCGGATTTGCCGGTGGTGGCGGAACGTCTCCAGAATGGGAACACACTCATGTCTTGGCGAGGTGGTTTGCAGGAGGTTGCACCGGATCATCGGATGGTTTGGGAGCTCAAAGCCGCTGATGTGAAGGAGTTCTCCGTTGTGTTGTTCGGGGGTTTTCACCGGCTTGCGAACGGCAATACTGTGATTGTGAACTCTGACTGGCATCGAAAAGAGGCGGGAGACAATCGCGTGCAAGTTTGGGAGGTAGACCGCGAGAAGCGGGTTGTTTGGAAGTTGGGCGTGGATGCGTTTGAGGGGAAGAAACCGGGATGTCATGAACCGCGAACTGGGTTGGTGGAACATCGATTGATTGGTCTTCAATGGCTGGGGGGTGAGTCGCCATGAAATGGCTCGCTCGGAATGTGTGGGCATTTTTGTGGCTGCTCATTGCGCGCGCACTGGCAGTTGATGGTCCGGCGTTTGAGAGAGTTGAGAGGGTGTTTCGAGCGCGTTGTTACGAGTGTCATTCCCATGAGGGGAAGATAAAGGGGGGATTGGTTTTGGATTCCAAGACTGGGTGGGAGAAGGGGGGGGAGAGCGGTCCTGCCGTGGTGCGAGGGAAGCCGGAGGCTAGCCTCCTGATTCGTGCGGTTAGCCACGTCGAGAAGGATTTGCAGATGCCGCCCAAGGAGAAGATTTCGGCGGAAGAAATCGCCATTTTGTCCGAATGGATCCGAGCGGGCGCAGTGGATCCGCGTGAGGCAAAGAGTGACGTTGCGACGCTAAAAGCCGATTCTGGGTGGGAGCAAGAGTACGAGAAACGTTTGGATTGGTGGAGTTTGCGTCCAATGATGAACAGTGCACCGCCTGCGGTTGCAGACGCGGTCTGGAGTCGTGAACCGGTGGACCGATTCATTCGTGCTGCCTTGGATACGAATGGAGTCGTTCCGTCGGGTGTGGCTGACGAGGTCACGATTCGGCGTCGCCTTTCGTTTGTGCTGACCGGATTACCTCCCGTTGTGCATGGCGAGCGTGTTGGGGAGTCCGTGGAAGCGTTTGTTGATCGGTTGCTGCGGAGTCCGCATTTCGGGGAGCGATTCGCGCGGCATTGGATGGACGTGGTGCGGTACACGGACACGTACGGTTACGAGTGGGATAATCCGGCGAAGGGGGCGCACGAGTACCGGGATTATTTGATTCGCGCGTTCAACGACGACGTGGGTTTCGATCGATTGGTGCGGGAGCAAGTTGCGGGAGACTTGTTGGGAGAGGAGCGGGTTCACTTGGAGTCAGGGACGACGGAGAACTTGATTGCGCCGATGTTCTATCACCTTGGGGAGCATCGGCACGGTAGTAGTTTGATGTTCAATGGGATTCATCAGGACATGGTGAACAACAAGATAGACGCTTTTTCGAAGGCGTTTCTGGCGACAACGGTGGCGTGCGCGCGTTGTCATGATCACAAGTTGGAGGCGGTATCGCAGCGGGATTACTATGGGTTGGCGGCCTTGTTTACGGTGCCGCGTTGGACGACTCGGGCGATTGATGCGCGGAGCGTTAATGCGGCTTCGATTGAGCGGTTGAAGGGGTTGCGTTCGGCGGTGAGAGGTGAGTTAGCGCGGGAGTGGAGCCTTGCTGCTCTGACGGGGGATGGATTGAAAGCATGGGCGGCAGCTCATGGCGATGCGTTGAAGGGAGTGGGGTCACCGTTGTCGACGCCGCTTGAGTTTTCAAAAAAGGCGGAGGAGTGGCGCGCGGCACGTGAGGTTGCTCGGAAAGCGAACACGGCGTTTACGCCGGTGCGGTTGGAGGCTTGGGTGATGGAGGGGGATGGATTTACGCACGGATGGGTAGAGGACGGTACTCCCCTGATAGCGCTGGAGGGTGATTGTGTGGTGTCGGGGTTGTTGGAGCGGGGTTGGCACTCGCACGCTTTGAGCTCGAAGTTGTCGGGAAGCCTTCGGACACCTCCTCTGCATCGCGTGGCGGGGCGAGGACTGGCGGTGCGGGTTGCGGGCGGAGTCTTTGGGGGGCACTTGGTGGTCGATGACCACGCGTTTCAGAACGAGACCGTGGCGTTTTACAAGGATGCTGCGCCGCAGTGGAAGGCGTTTGCTGACCCGGCCTTGGTGAATGGAGCGCAGCAGGTTGCGATTGAGTTTTGTACGTCCTTATTGAATCCAAACTTTCCTCCGCGGACGGGTTTGGCAGCGGGCTCAGCCGCTCGTGATTTTGGACTGAATCAGCGGAGTTGGGTGAGCGTTTTGGGAGCGGTGACAACGGATGGAGGGGGCGCTCCAAAGGATGAACAGGAGTGGTTTACAAAACTGTATGGGGGGGTGTTGGAGGGTGATCCGTGGGATCGGATGGCGGAGTGGTTGAATGGGGTGGCAACGCGTTGGTGTGCGGGAACGGTTGAGGCGGGGGATGTTGCGGTGATGCAGTGGATGTTGGGGAGCGGCTTACTGGTCAATCGGGCTGAGCCGGAGAGTGTTTTGGGAACGTTGGTAACAGAGTATCGGCGGGTCGAGGGTGAGGTTCAGTTTCCTCGAGCGGTGGTTAGCATGGATGAGCGGCGAGCTGAATCGTTGGGCTACCCGCTGAATGTGCGGGGGAACGTAGACACGCCGGGGGAGCTGGTTCGTCCGGCATCGCTTCGGATGCTTGGTGGATCGGGTGTTAAGGATCGCAGGGCGTTGGCGGATTCGTTGTTGGAGCCCGAGCATCCGTTGACGGCGCGCGTCTATGTGAATCGGGTCTGGCAATGGATTTTTGGGGCGGGGTTGGTTTTGACGCCGGACGATTTTGGTCGATTGGGTGGGAGGCCTTCGCATCCGGAGTTGCTGGATTGGTTGGCGCGGGAGTTTGTGCGGGAGGGTTGGTCGACGAAGCGGTTGGTGCGACGTCTTGTTTTGAGTGAGACATTCCGGCGAGGTGGACAGGCTTCGGAGCGTGCGCGGGAGGCGGATCCTTCGAATCGGTTGCTGTCGTATTACGCGACGCGTCGGTTAGAGGCGGAGGGGATTCGGGACGCGCTGTTGGCGGTTTCGGGGTCTTTGGATGGGAGGTTGTATGGGCGGTCGGTGTTACCGATGCGTTCGGTGGAGGATGCGAATAAGCGGTTGTTTTCTGGGCCGTTGGATGGTGCGGGTCGGCGATCGATTTACTTACAGATGTCGATCATGCAACCGCCGGCATTTCTTGTGGGGTTCAATCTTCCGGACTTGAAGTTACCGACGGGGCGACGGGATGTGACGAATGTGCCGGCGCAGGCGTTGACGTTATTGAACGATCCGTTTGTGCGCGAGATGGCGCGTCGTTGGGCGCAGGACGTTGTTGGGGCAGGGGATTCCGTTTCGTCGCGGGTGGCGGGGATGTTTCGGCGCGCGTTTGGGCGTGAGGCAACGGATGGGGAGGTGAAGCGTTGGGGTGAGGCGTTGTCGGAGTTTGGGGGTGACACGGTTGGCGGGTGGGAGGGCGTGGCGCATGCGTTGTTCAACACGAAGGAGTTCATTTATTACCGCTGATATGGACAGACCGAATCATGGTTGGGTGTCACGGAGGGACGCGCTTCGTGGGGCGTCGTTGGGGTTCGGGATGTTGGCGTTTCGGGGTATTTCGGCGTTGAGCGAGATGTGGGCTGCGAAGGCGAAGCGGGTGATTTTCTGTTTCATGGACGGAGGTCCGAGTCACGTCGACACGTTTGATTACAAGCCGATGTTGAAGACGCACGAGGGGAAGGCGATCGGCGATGGTGCGGTTTCGAAGCGTTCGCAATCGAACAAGAATCGGGTTTGGCTGGGGTCGCCTTGGGAATTTAAGCGTCGTGGAGACAGTGGATTGTGGGTGAGTGATTTATTTCCGCACCTTGCGCAGGTTGCGGACAAGATGTGTGTGATTCGTTCGATGGTTGGTGAGTTGCCCTTGCACGGTCAGCAGAATCTGTTGCTTCACACGGGCCGCATTATTGGTCAGGCGCCGAGTTTAGGGGCTTGGGTGTCTTACGGGTTGGGGACGGAAAATAGAAATCTGCCGGGGTACGTTTTGTTGAATAACGATTGGGTTCCGAACGGGGGATTGGAGAACTTTGGAAGCTCATTTTTGCCGGCAAGCCATCAGGCGACGACGATTCGGGCGAAGGGGATGCCGGTGGACAATATTGCGCCGAGCGAGGGGTTGACCCTACAGCGGAGGAAGGTCGGGTTGATTGCGGAGCAAGACCGATTGTTTGCGGGGAGTGTTTCCGATGGTCCCGAGATTGAGGCTGCGATTCGGAACTACGAGACGGCTTTTCGGATGCAGAGCACGGTGCCAGAGGTGGCTGATGTGTCGGGTGAACCGGCCTATGTGCGGGAGTTGTATGGGTTGGATTCTGCGGACGAGCATCAGCGGTTTTATGCGATGCAAGCGTTACGTGCGCGCCGGTTGGTGGAGGCGGGCGTGCGGTTTGTGGAGATTACGTGTCCGAGTTTTGACGGGAACAACTCGCCATGGGATCAGCATGGACAGATCCGCAAGAACCACGAAAAGAATGCGCGGATTACGGACCGGAGTGTTGCGGCGTTGATTGTTGATTTGGAGCAGCGGGGGTTGCTGGAGGATACGATTGTGTTGTGGGCGGGGGAGATGGGGCGAACGCCGCATACGCCGAAGGTTTCGGAGACGTGCGGTCGAGACCATCACGTGAATGGGTACTCGATTTTCTTGGCGGGTGGCGGGTTTAAGCCGGGGATGGCGTTTGGCGAAACGGACGAGTTCGGCAACGCCGTGGTGGAGTCGCCCGTGAACATTCACGATGTGCATGCGACGGTGCTGCACCAGCTGGGGTTGGACCACGAGCGAACGACGTTCCGTTTCGGGGGACGAGATCACCGACTCACAGATGTGCACGGGCGCGTGCTTCGCGAGCTGCTCGTCTGAGATTCGAGGGAGATGTTTGCGGAAGAGATCTGGGGATTCTTACGGGGAGGGAGGCCCTCCGATTTCAAGGGTCAGCTTCGGCGGACTCCGATGCCGATTTTCTCGCGGAGGTAGCGGATGGAGCGGGCGACTTCGCCTTTTTGGTATTCTTGGTCGGCGAGTTTTTTGTCGGTGCCGACGGTGGGGCGGAACGGGGGAATGGGTTTCCCTTGGCGCGCCATCTTTTCGAAGTTGGCCAGCGCGGCGTCTTTACGGTCGAAGTGTTCCCAGAACTCGGGCTTTTTGTAGGCGAACTTCTTGGAGAAGCCGGAAATGGTTTCAATGAATACGGGGACGTTTGGACAAAGTTGCGCCCACCGAGTGAGGTATTTTTCCCAGTCCATTAATCCTTCGCCGGCAGCGGTCCACGCGATTTCTGCGCCGTCCTCCGTTTGCCAAATCATGTCGTCGCGAAGGCTGGAGCAGAGGACGTATTTTCCGAGGTTTTCGAGAACGTCCATGGGATCTTCGAGGGTCCAGGTGGAGTTACCGGAGTCGATATTGGCGCCGACAAAGTCGGGTCCGGCGGCTTCGATGAGTTCGACGAGTTCCCAGGAGTGGAGGTCGCCGGCGTGGTTTTCGACGGCGATTTTTACGCCGGCTTTGAGGGCGTCGGCTTTGCAAGCTTTGAGGACTTTGACGGTGTCGGCGATTCGGGCTCGGATTCCGCCGGGTGTTTTGCGGTCTTCGCCGGCGCCGAGGATGACGCGGTAGACGGGGGAGCCGAGGGTTTTTGCGACACGGATACCGAGGCGGAGGTGGTCTTCGGCGGAGCCCCATTTGTCTTTGAATCGGACGCTGGTGGGGCAGATGCTCCAGCCGCCGGCATAGACGGGGATTCCGAGTTTTTCGGATTTTGCGCGAACGGTGTTGAGTGCGGAGTCCTCGAGGGATTCGTAGCTTTCGAGGTCACTGATGAAGAGGGAGTCGCATTTGAGTTCGTTGGCGTAGTCGAGGAGTTGATCGGCTTTCCAGCCCATGGCGCGGACGGCGAAGTTGTCGTACCCGAGTTTGATTTTTGCGAAGGCGGGGTTTGCGGCTTGGAGGGATGGCGTGACGGAGGCCAGCGTGGCGAGCGAGGTCATGCCGAGGAAGGAGCGGCGGGAGAGGGGGGAGTGCATGGGAGAAGGAGAACGGAAGGGGTGCGGGACTGCAAGAGTTTGGGGGGGCGTTGACATCCGTCGCGTTACGGATTCTTTATTGGCGATGGATTGGCTGACGGATTCTCAAGCATGGGCTTCACTGGTGACGTTGACGGTTTTGGAAATCGTGTTGGGCATCGACAACCTGATTTTCATTTCGATTTTGGCGGGTCGTTTGCCGGAGGCGGATCGTCCGCGTGCGCGGACGTTGGGATTGGCGGCGGCGTTATTGAGTCGGGTGGGGTTGTTGTGCAGTTTGTTTTTACTGACGCGGTTGACGGCTCCGTGGGTGACGGTGGCGGGCTTGGAGTTGAGCGGTAAGGATTTCGTGTTGTTGTTTGGGGGATTGTTTTTGTTGTGGAAGAGCGTTCACGAGATTCACGCGAACCTTGAGGGGGACGAGCAGCAGGGGGAGGTTAAGGGTGGGGTGACGGTGCGCGGGGTGGTGTTGCAGATTTTGGTGGTGGACATTGTGTTCTCGCTGGATTCGGTGATTACGGCGGTGGGATTGGCGCAGCAGATTGGGGTGATGATTGCGGCGGTGGTGTTGGCGATGTTGGTGATGTTGAAGGCGGCGAAACCGATTGGAGATTTTGTGAATCGGCACCCTTCGGTGAAGATTTTGGCGTTGGCGTTTTTGTTGATGGTTGGGGTGATGTTGATGGCGGAGGGGATGCATCAGCACATTCCGAAGGGGTATGTGTATTTCGCGATGGCGTTCTCTTTCCTTGTGGAAATGTTGAACTTACGTGCGCGGAGGAAGAACGCGGCGAAAGCCGTGGAGTTGCGGCGGAAGTTCCCTGAGGAGGTTTAGAAGGGACCAACCCGGTTGAGGGTGCGGTGGGCGAGGGGCGTGGTTGGGCTTACGACGCGGCCGGGTCGCCTCCGAGTTCGACGTGCCAGTAGGCGGTGTCGACGAAGTGTTTCCAGCTTTCGTGCAGGGTGGTGCCGAAGGTGAGGTGGATGAAGGGGCGCCACTTTGGGCGTTCGGGTTTTTTGATGAGGCGCATCCCGGCTTGGGCGGGTGTACGGTTCGCTTTGCGGGTGTTGCAGGGGATGCAGGAGCAGACGATGTTTTCCCAGTTGGTGCCGCCGCCGTGGTCGCGTGGAACCACGTGATCGAGGTTGAGATCTTTTCGGTCAAACAATTTGCCGCAGTACTGGCAGGTGTTGCTATCGCGTTCGTAGATGTTGTGGCGGGTGAACTTGACGTCACGCCGTGGGATACGGTCGAAGAGGAGGACGACGATGACGCGTGGGATGCGGATGCGAAATGAGACGGTGTTGACCATTTCGTCTTCCGGTTCGCGTTGGGAGAGGGAGCGCCAGCTATCGAAGTCGTGGGTGAGGAAGGAT